>Ga0172367_10000816_pt1 | contig 46755 bp, 40 predicted proteins | sample Lak10m_FD_114542 | JGI IMG/M metagenome (GOLD analysis project Ga0172367, IMG submission 114542) | Freshwater microbial communities from Kabuno Bay, South-Kivu, Congo - kab_022012_10m | ecosystem: Environmental > Aquatic > Freshwater > Lake | place: Democratic Republic of the Congo: South-Kivu...
GAATCTTAACCTGATTGAGCGACTATGGAAGTTTGTCAAGAAGGAATGTCTCAACGCCCAATATTATGACAATTTCGATGGGTTCATTGAAGCCATTCAAGCGTGTCTTGCAAAAGTAGGTTCCAATGACTATGAAACCAAGCTTAAAACACTGCTTACCCTTAATTTTCAAACCTTTAAGAATGTTTCATTTGTTCGTTGAGCAAGTATAACACCTTGCCAGACGGGCTACCGAAGTCACGCATCAAGGATATTGGGAGCCGCCTGCCACTGGTCGTTCCGCATTCATCCTATCCGAAACAATCGACTTGGCGGGAAGCGGTGACCGAACTGCATCAGCGCCATCCTTTTGATGGCGTCATTGTGCGGGAACCTCCAATAAAACCTGGATGGTACAGTCCGGATCGGATCGACGATTATCTCGATACCTCCGAGGAACGGATTGGCCATTACGAACTGACGCGCCAGAATCCGCCCGATATTGTCAGGGCTCTGCGCGGTTTTCTGCATGTCAACAAGCGTTTGGTTCTTGTCAACGCTTACCAGTGGTTCTTTACGGCGCCCCGAAACACGGCCTTCTTTAGCACAATGATGAAGACCTGGGCGGAATTGGGTGGAGTTCAATTTCGGGTGATTCGGTCCAGACGCAAAGACTTCGCGCGCTGGGGCGCTGAGTGCGAACATATTGCGGCATTATTACGAGAGATTCACTTCAAGGGGCAATTCAGCTTCATCGCGGTCGATGACGAGGCTGACCGCTTGCATGAACGCTACTTGATTGGCTCGATCTGCGGACTGGAGTTGGGCTATGGGCTTGAAATCAGCAGCAAGCCACAGAGTTGGAAATTGCTGCGCCAGTCTTCCCACACCATTCTAAAACAGCTCTACATGGACCAGGATATTCGCGACGCCTACCCCGCGCATGAAACTTGGAACTTTACATCCAGGTAGAGCTAGCTGCTTCAGGAGCATCGTGCTGCATGCAAGCCTTACTCAACAAATAGGTAGCAGGAGGCGCGGTTGGTACAATTCAGCGCCCTAAACTTCACTTCCACCCACAACGAGGTCCGTTATGAAAAGTCCTTGGATAATGTTTTCCAGTTTGATTTTGCTCTCTTTGTCGGTCCATGCTCAGAAACCGGTCAGCGAAGAGGATCATCGCGCTTTCGAACAGAAATTCGCGGAGATGTGCGTCGAGAATGAAAAGGCCCAGCTCAAGGGCAGCGGCGTTTTACTGGAAGAAGTGAAGACAGTCTGCAACTGTATTGCCAAGGAAGAAAGCAAACGGGTTACCGCCGCCGAGGTCCAGGAATTCGTCCGCGAGGGTAAATATCCCGCGTCGCTCATGATGAAGAGCAACGCCGCAACCTATGCCTGCGTACCGAACAAACCCTGATTGATCCCCATAGTGGGCCGGCCCTGGATTTTTATCGGCAGCGTGCTAGAGCCCCCAAACTCAGACTTGAAAGCTCCCGCCTACCGGGGAATGCTCCATGCCCCGGTAGGTGAATAGCCGCATGGCAGCGGGTGACCACGCCCCCCGCTGTCATGTCGCCATACGCAAGAAAATCTCTCGATCCAGCCAGTACGGACTTGTGGATGGGTTGGGCTAATTGCTCAACCGTCTTTCGCTTCGCTATACCCGCATGAACACGCCTTGAGTCGCGCGTCCGGCGGGTTGCGCCGCCGGACTCTGTCCCGGATCAGGTCTTGTGGTAGATCTCCGCCCCGCCCTTCACAAACTCCTCCGCCATTTCTTCCATGCCCGCTTCGAGTGCCTGGGTGGCTTCCAGTCCATGGGTTCTGGCGTATTCGCGCACGTCCTGCGTGATCTTCATCGAGCAGAAGTGCGGTCCGCACATGGAGCAGAAATGGGCCAGCTTGGCGCCTTCCTGTGGCAGGGTTTCGTCGTGGAATTCCAGCGCCTTCTCGGGATCGAGGCTGAGGTTGAATTGATCCGCCCAGCGGAATTCAAAGCGCGCCTTCGATAAGGCATTATCGCGGGCCTGAGCGCCAGGATGGCCCTTGCCCAGATCGGCGGCGTGGGCGGCAATCTTGTAGGCGACGATGCCATCTCGCACGTCCTGCTTGTTGGGGAGGCCCAGATGCTCCTTGGGCGTCACGTAGCAGAGCATGGCGGTGCCGTACCAGCCGATCATGGCGGCGCCGATAGCGCTGGTGATGTGGTCGTAACCGGGGGCGATGTCGGTGGTCAGCGGGCCGAGGGTGTAGAAGGGCGCTTCATGGCAGTGCTTGAGTTGCTCTTCCATGTTGGCCTTGATCATGTGCATGGGCACGTGGCCGGGGCCTTCGATCATCACCTGCACATCATGCTTCCAGGCGATTTCGGTCAGTTCGCCCAGGGTGCGGAGTTCGGCGAATTGCGCCTCGTCGTTGGCGTCGGCGATGGAGCCAGGGCGCAAGCCGTCGCCCAGGGAAAAGGCCACATCGTAGGCCTTCATGATGTCGCAGATGTCCTCGAAGTGAGTGTAGAGGAAGCTTTCCTTATGGTGGGCCAGGCACCATTTGGCCATGATCGAGCCGCCGCGGGAGACGATGCCGGTGACGCGCTTGGCGGTCAGCGGGATGAAGGGCAGACGGATGCCGGCATGGATGGTGAAGTAGTCCACGCCCTGTTCGGCCTGTTCAATGAGCGTGTCGCGGAAGATTTCCCAGGTGAGTTCCTCGGCGCGGCCGTCGACTTTTTCCAGAGCCTGATAGATCGGTACGGTGCCGATCGGCACGGGCGAGTTGCGGATGATCCACTCGCGGGTTTCATGGATGTTCTTGCCGGTGGACAGGTCCATCACCGTGTCGCCGCCCCAGCGGATCGACCACAGCATTTTTTCGACTTCCTCCTCGATGGAGGACGTGACGGCGGAATTGCCCAGGTTGCAATTGATCTTCACCAGGAAGTTGCGGCCGATGATCATCGGCTCGGATTCCGGGTGATTGATGTTGTTGGGGATGATGGCGCGGCCGCGCGCGACTTCGTCGCGGACGAACTCGGGGGTGATGACTTTGGGGATCGCGGCGCCAAAGGATTCGCCCGGGTGCTGGGAGCGATACATCTCGGCGATGGCGTCCAGACGCTGGTTCTCGCGGATGGCGATGTATTCCATCTCGGGCGTGATGAGGCCCTGACGAGCATAGTGCATCTGGGTCACGTTGGCGCCGGCCTTGGCACGACGCGGGTTGCGGATATGCTCAAAGCGCAGGGGGCTCAGCGCCGGGTCGCTCTGCCGGGCATGACCATAGGTGGAACTGGGACCCGTGAGCAGTTCGGTGTCGCCGCGCGCCTCGATCCAGGCCTGGCGGAGGGCGGGTAGACCCTGGCGCAAATCCACGGTGATGGCGGGGTCGGTGTAAGGACCCGAGGTATCGTAGACGTAAATCGGTGGATTTTTCTCGAAACCATGCCCGGTAGGCGTGTCGGACTGGCTGACCTTGCGCATGGGCACTTGGATGTCGGGTCGGCTGCCCTCGACATAAACCTTTTCGGAGGCGGCGAAGGGCTGAATGGATGCCCGCTTGGCGGTGACGGCATCGTGGAGAATGGTTTTGGGGATCGCGTTCATCGCAGGCTCCTCGGTGTAGTGACTATATCGAGCCGGCGCAAAATAAGGCGTGTCCGAGCGGGGCTGGTCGATGCCAGAGACCCGGGACAGGCTTTCCTACGCCGGTGCTAACCGGTTCAGGTTCAAAGGGTGTGTCTCAGCCCTGTCAGCAATGGCTTGCTGGCGGGCACCCCTAGCCCTAGGTAGGGGGCTAAGCTAAAGCATGGCTGTGCATTTGGCAAGGTGCAAAGGCCCCGGTCAACGCGCGTCCCGCGTGATGGCCGGACCGATGGTCAAACTGGTCTGCCAGTTACGGGAGGGATCGCGCTCCTTGTAGTAGCGGACTTCCAGCTTGGTGGGGTCACCCGGTTTCGCGAAAAGCGTGGCCTTGCCGGTTTGTCCCGCCGGGTGTGTCGCCTCCCAGCCAGGGCCCAGGCAGCGCTGAACAAGTTGCTGACCTTCTTGATAATCCGCCTTGGCGGTGGTTTCATCGCCCTCATTCCAGGTGCAGGCGTAATTGGTCCGGCCGCCGCCCCAGGCGACGATATCGCAATCGGTGCCCGGGATGATGGGAGGGGCATCCCAGCGGGTGTGGTCGTAGTCGGTGGTCGCCGCGCCTTTGAGTGACTTGAAGTCATTCCCCGCTTGTCCGATGACCTTGTTCAGGGTGACACAGGTGTCCTGCTCCCTTTTGGCGGTGGTCAGCGGCGTCATGTCGGCGCACGCCATCAGGAGGGTTGCGCATGAGCCACCTATCAGCAGCTTTCTGGCCAAGGCTTGAGAGTCAGGATGGTTAATCGATTGCATTGAGGTCACCCCTGCGAGTAGGAAGGATTAGATCGAAGTTCCAACAGAGGCCGCGCCTCCGTGTTTCCGTGCCCGGATGCTACCACCCGAGAGAAAAAATGGAAAAGTTGCCGCTGTGGCAGAGTACCTGATGAGATTCTCCCGATGGGCTTCCGGGGCCGACTTATAACATTTTGTTTTAAGCTTGTTCTATTTAATTCTTTTGGCAGGAATCCAGCGATTGTTAGACTGCGAACTTTTTGGCGTGCCGCGTGACACGGCAGGGCCCACGAGGGTGGCAAGCGTCAATACCAACCCAGAGAAGACAACTTCATGACATTTGATTTGGCACAGATTGTTTCAGGCCTGTTCGTGGGATTTCTGGTGGGGCTGACGGGCGTGGGCGGCGGTTCGCTGATGACGCCCATCCTGGTCTTCATATTCGGTTATGCGCCCAAGGCGGCCGTCGGTACCGACCTGCTATTTGCCGCGATCACCAAAACCGGAGGCGTTTTTGTCCATCACGGCAAGCATCGCTCGGTGGAGTGGAAGATCGTTTTCCAACTCTGTATCGGTAGTCTGCCGGCGGCGGGGTTGGTGATTTACCTGTTGGAAAACGTTTTCACCAAGGATGAGTCGCTGACCAAGGTGATCACCTTTACCTTGGGGGTGGCGCTGATTTTCACCTCCCTGGCGCTATTTGTGCGAAATCGTCTGATCGCGCACCGGAAGCAGGATGAAGTGGCCATAGAGCGCATCACCCACCGCGAGCGTTTCGGACGCTGGCAGGCGCCGTTGACCATATTGGTGGGTCTGGTGCTGGGTGTGTTGGTGACCTTGTCCTCGGTGGGCGCGGGCGCCCTGGGAACCATTGCATTGCTGTTTCTGTACCCGCGGTTGGCCACGGTCAGGATTGTGGGTACCGATCTGGCCCATGCCATTCCCCTGACCGCGGTTGCGGGGTTAGGTCACATGCACATGGGAAATGTCGACTTCGGTCTGCTGGGGAGTCTGCTGATGGGTTCCTTGCCCGGCATCTATATCGGCAGCCACCTCAGCGCCAAGATACCCGAGAAGGTATTGCGCCCGATTTTGGCCACCTTGCTGATGGTCATCGGCATCAAGTTCGTACTGTAGCGAGCGCCTTCATTCTTCGCCGTCGGCCAGTAGTCGGTAGCAGCCGGCGATATGGTCGTTGATCAGGCCGACGGCCTGCATGTAGGAATAGCAGATGACCGAGCCAACGAAACCGAAGCCGCGCGATTTCAGGTCGCGGCTGAGCTGGTCGGAAACCGTGGACCGCGGTGGCAGGTCCGCCATCGTGGGCCAGACTTGCGTTACCGGAATGCCCTTGACGAAACGCCATAGATAGGCGTCAAAGCTGCCGAATTCCTCCCGCACGCGGAGAAAGGCCCGGGCATTCTGGATGGCGGAGCGGATCTTCAGCCGGTTACGGATGATGCCGGGGTTTTGCATGAGGGTTTCGAGCCGGTCCTCGTCGTAACTGGCGATGCGCACGGGATCGAAGTTGTCGAAAGCGACTCGGTAGGCCGCACGCTTGCGCAGGATGGTCACCCAGGACAGCCCGGCCTGAGCGCCTTCGAGGAGGAGAAATTCGAAGAGCCGACGATCCTCATGTTGCGGTATGCCCCATTCGTTATCGTGATAATCCCGCTCGAGTTCGCTGCGCTCGGCCCAGGCGCAGCGCATTTTCTGTTGTGTCATGGTGCAACTCCGTTACTGAAATCCACAGTGTTCTCCCACACTTCCCACACCGGTTTCAGGCCGGCGGGGAGTGGTGGCAGTCGCCCCAGCTTGGGCCAGCCTTCGTCGGGGCCATGGAAATCGGAACCGCAGGAGGCGCGCAGGCCAAATTGCTTCACCAGCGCGGTGCTGGATTGCACGTCACCGGGCGGGCAGGCGCCGGACAGAACTTCCACGGCTGCCCCGCCCATTTCCTTGAATTCGCCCATCAGTCTTCGCAGCCAACTGCCGGTCAACTTGTAGCGCTGCGGGTGCGCCAGCACGGCAACGCCGCCCGCGCCGGTGATCCAGCCGATGGCCTCGGTCGGATCAGCCCATTGGGTCGAAACATAGCCGGGCTTGCCGGTGACCAGATAACGGTTGAACACGTCGCGCACATCGACCGCCAGACCGCGCCGGGTCAGACAATGCGCGAAATGGGTACGGGTGATCATGCCGGCGCCGGCCAGCGCGGCGGCTTCCTCGTAAACGCCAGAAATGCCCGCCCGTGCCAGTCGCCGGCCCATCTCTCGGGCCCGTTGGATGCGGGTCACTTGCAGACCGAGCAACCCATCCCGCAGTGCTGTATGCCGGGCGTCGATGTTGAGGCCCACCACATGGATGGTTTTGCCCTGCCAGGTCAGGGAGATTTCGACACCGGGGATGAGCCGGATACCATGCCGCTCGGCGGCGGCGGAAGCTTCCGCCAGTCCTGCCGTGGTGTCGTGGTCGGTCAGGCTCAGCTCGTGAATGCCGACGGCGGCCGCGCGGGCCACCAGTTCCTCGGGGGTGTAAGCGCCGTCGGAAACACGCGAATGGGTATGCAAATCATAGACCCGATACGGCTTTGGGCTGCTTTCGCTCATACGGACTCCAGTTTCCGGCCGGATGCGGCGGGGCGCAGTCTCGGCGCCCCGTAGAGTCGGGAATATAAGCCGTCGCTGGCAATCAGCGCGTCATGGCTGCCCTCCTCGACGATACGCCCGTCCTCGAAGACCAGGATGCGGTCGGCATGGGTGATGGCGCTCAGCCGATGTGCGACGATCAGCGTGGTGCGCAGGGATAGAAATTCGTCCAGCGAACGGTAGAGATTGGCCTCCGTGACGTTGTCGACGGCGGAAGTCGCTTCATCCAGGATGACCACGCTGGGATTCGCCAGCACCATGCGGGCGATGGACAAGCGCTGCCGCTGGCCGCCGGAGAGCCGCACCCCGGAGCGCCCGACCTGGGCATCCAGGCCGGCAGGCGCGGCGGCGATGACATCACTGAGCTGAGCGATGTCCAGCGCCCGCCAGAGTTCCTCATCCCGGGCCGGGCGGCCCAGCGTCAGGTTGGCTCGCACCGTGTCGTTGAGGAGAATCGGATGCTGGAGCACGGTGACGACATGCTCCCGCACCACGTCCATGCCGATCTCATCCATGGGTACGCCATCGAAGTAAATCATGCCCCGCGTGGGCGGATACAGGCCGATGAGCACCTGCACCAATGTGGATTTGCCCCCGCCACTGGCACCGACCAGGGCAATCTTCTCGCCGGGCTTGATGTCCAGGGTAATGCCCCGCAGGACCTCGCCGCCATTCGGATACGAAAAGTGGAGGTCCTCGATGAAAACGCCCACGGTCTCGCGATCGGCGAAGGGGTTGTGGAGGTGCGGGTAGACGGGCTCCTGCTGATGCGCGCAGAACTGATTCAGGCGATCCAGTGCGGCACGGGCGCCATAATAGGCGTACTGCATGCCCAGGATTTCCTGGACCGGCGCCATCATGAACCACAGGTAGCCGGAAACGGCGATCATTTCGCCCACCGTGAGATCCGAGTAAACGACCATGAACAAGGACAATCCCCGAAACAGGTCGAATCCCGTTAGGAACACCAGAAAGCTCATGCGACTGGCCGCATCGCTGCGCCAGGCGTAGGCGGCGGAATGTTCGCGTACACCCCGGGCCGCGTCGATCAGCCGCCCCAGGTAATGCTTCTCCCGGTTACTGGCGCGTATCTGGTGGATGGCTTCCAGGGTTTCAGAGAGTGCCGTCTGAAAGGCGCCAATTGCGGAATTTTCACGACGCTTCAGGGTTTTGACCTGTTTCCCCAGCGCGCGGGTGAGGAAAATGACCAACGGATTGAGCAGCAGGATGAACAGTGCCAGTCGCCAGTTCATCCAGAGCAGCACGGCGGCGGTGCCGATCAGGGTCAGGCAGGCGACGAGGCTGCGCGCCACGGTGTTGCCAAGGAAACCGTCCAGCGTATCAAGATCGGTCACCATGTGTGTGACCACTGCGCCGCTTCCGAGGCCTTCGTACTCAGCCATCGAAATAAGCTCCAGGCGGCCGATGAGATGGGCGCGAATACGGAATATGACGTCCTTGGATATCAGACTGAACTGACGAATTTGCAGGACGTTGAAGATAGCGGTCAGCAGGCGCAAGAATAACGTCAGGAATAGCAGAAACAGGATGTACAGCGGCGGTCCCTGCCACGCCACGGGAAAGAGGGTATTGGTCAGTTCAACCACGAGCCCAGGCTTGTTCAGCAACACCTCGTCCACCAGCATCGGTAGCAACAAGGGAACAGGCACCGCGGTCAGGGCCGCCAGGATGGCCACGATCTGCGCGTTGACCAGCTCACGCCGATGCCGCAGAACAACGGAGCGAATGTAACGCCAGTCCAGTCGTTGTAGACCGGCTGTAGGTGAATTTTTTGTCATCAAGGGCTATGAATTTGCGGCGGCGTTGGGCGCTCGGAGGATCTGGAATTCCATGGTGACGGCTCAAGCAGCCCTACTCATTGACGCTTTATCCGGTATTTTTACTTCTGGTGCGGGCGTCATGCGCAATCAATAAATGGGCGTCTGCTACAATGCTCCGCTTTTTACGTTCGTTGGCGGAATGTAGGCAAGGTGCACTCGATAAAACAGCCAGTGCAGACCTTGACCGCTCGGCGAAAATAAAAGTTTGATTTGTGACCCCTGCGACTGGCTGCCGAGAATTGGCCAGATCGATAATTAGTATAAACCCCGGCCAGGCAATGACACTCACGGATACACCCTTCTCCCACACCCGTCAATCCAGCTATACGCGGGAAGACTTGCTTCGATGCGGCCGCAGCGATCTTTTTGGTCCCGGTAATGCACAATTACCCCTGCCGCCCATGTTGATGTTTGATCGCATCACACGGATCGCGGCGGAAGGCGGCCTTTTCGACAAGGGCGAAATCATCGCTGAACTGGACATCCATCCGGGACTCTGGTTTTTTGATTGCCACTTCCGGAATGATCCCGTCATGCCGGGTTGCCTGGGGCTTGATGCGATGTGGCAGATGGTCGGCTTTTACCTGGGCTGGCTGGGTGGACCGGGCCGAGGCCGAGCGCTAGGGGTTGGTGAAGTGAAGTTTAGAGGCCAGGTGTTACCGGTCAATCAATTGGTGACCTACCGCATTCATCTCAAGCGCGTGATCATGCGCAAGCTGGTCATGGGTATCGCGGATGCCGAGATGGAGTGCGATGGTCGTGTTATTTACGAGGCTAACGACCTGAGAGTCGGTCTTTTCACCTCCACAGACGATTTCTGAGGAGCAACGAACTATGAAGCGTGTTGTAGTAACCGGTATTGGGATCGTATCCAGCCTGGGCAATGATCGGCATGAGGTGGCTGAATCCCTTCGACAGGGCACCACCGGTGTCAGGTTTAGCGAAGAATATGCCGAACTCGGGTTCCGCAGCCATGTGCATGCGCCACTCACACTCGACCCGGACGACCGCATCGATCGCAAGATACGGCGGTTCATGGGGGATGGTGCGGCTTTCAACTATCTAGCCATGCAGGAGGCCATTGCCGACGCGGCCCTGGATGAAAGTCGGGTATCGAATCCGCGCACCGGGCTGATCATGGGCTCGGGAGGACCCTCCACCTCCAATCTTCTGACCGCCTGGGATACGTTTCGGGAGAAAGGCATCAAGAAAGTGGGTCCCTACATGGTGCCGCGCACCATGTCGAATACCAACTCGGCTTGTCTGGCTACCCCCTTCAAAATCAAGGGGGTGAATTACTCGATTAGTTCAGCCTGTGCGACCAGTGCGCATTGCATAGGCAATGCCGTCGAACTGATACAACTGGGCAAGCAGGATGTGATCTTCGCCGGCGGCGGCGAGGAACTGCATTGGACCCTGACGGTGCTGTTCGATGCCATGGGCGCCCTGTCATCCAAATACAACGCGACGCCGGATTTGGCCTCGCGCGCCTACGATGTGGATCGCGATGGTTTCGTGATTTCGGGCGGTGGCGGGGTGTTGGTACTGGAAGACCTGGAATATGCCAAGGCTCGCGGCGCGAAAATTTACGCCGAAGTCGTGGGTTATGGCGCCACCTCCGATGGCTATGACATGGTTCAACCCTCGGGAGAGGGGGCCGTGCGCTGCATGCGGCAAGCCATGGCCGATCTCAGCGGGCCCATCGATTACATCAACGCACACGGCACCAGTACACCGGTGGGCGACATTCGGGAACTGGAGGCCGTCAAAACGGTTTTTGGCGCCCGAGTACCGAAAATCAGCTCCACCAAATCCTTGTCGGGGCATTCTCTCGGCGCGGCGGGCGTACATGAGGCGATTTATACCCTCCTGATGATGGAGCACCGCTTCATTGCCGCCTCGGCCAACATTGTCAATCTGGACCCGGGCGCCGAGGGGGTTCCCATTGTGCGCGAGCGGATCGATGACGCACACATCGATATCGCGATGTCCAACAGCTTCGGGTTTGGCGGTACCAACGCCAGCCTGGTGTTCCAGCGATATGACGGATAGCGCGACCCGGGAACTCAGCGAAAAGCAGCGTTACGAATTCAACAAACTGCAAAAGCGGCTTCGTCGTCTGACCGGCGAAGCCATCGCCGATTTCGGCATGATCGAGGCCGGAGACAAGGTGATGGTCTGCCTGTCTGGCGGCAAGGATTCCTATACGCTGCTGGATATCCTGCTCAGCCTGAGGCTGAATGCACCTATCCATTTCGATGTCGTGGCGGTCAACCTCGACCAGAAGCAGCCGGGTTTTCCCGAGACGGTGCTGCCGGCCTATCTGACGCAGAGGGGAATCCCCTTTCACATCATCGAGCAAGACACCTACAGCATCGTCAAGCGGGTGGTCCCCGAGGGCAAGACGACCTGCGGACTCTGCTCGCGCCTGCGCCGGGGGCTGCTGTATCGCTATGCCGCGGAGCATGGGGTCACCAAGATCGCCCTCGGGCATCATCGCGACGATATCCTGGAAACCTTTTTCCTGAATCTATTTTACGGCGGCACCCTCAAGGCCATGCCGCCCAAGCTCCTCAGCGATAATCGGGAGCACGTGGTCATTCGACCCCTGGCCTACTGTCGGGAAAAGGATATCGACGCCTACGCCCGCATACGGGCCTTTCCGCTGATACCATGCAATCTGTGTGGGTCCCAGCAAAACTTGCAGCGACAGGCGATGAAAGGGATGCTGCGGGAGTGGGAAGGTCGGCACCCAGGCCGGGTGGAGACCATTTTCACTGCGCTTCAGAACGTCGCACCCTCGCAGTTGGCGGACCGTAAACTATTCGATTTTGCCGCCCTGGAGTTGCTCAGGGGCAGTGGGGAGAAGCCGGTGGAACAGCGCCCGGAGGGCCTGGATATCCTGTCACAGTGAACCCCACAATGCCCGCAGTGAGTGACGGCGATGCCGTCGGCTCAGTGGGCGCCGGTTGGATGAGGGCGGAAGGTGCTTGCAATTTGCCGGAATCTTCTTTATAAATTGCTCCGTGCTTATGGCACCACTAACTATAAACTTTCAAGTGTTCAATCAGGAGGTTCCTATGAAGAAGTTGCTCTGCGTTGTTAGCGTTCTGATGATGTCTCTGGTTGTTGTCGGTTGCGGTAACTCCCCCGACGGCGACAAGCAGAAGATTGAGGCCCCTGCTGCTCCTTCCCTGTAAGGTAGCGACAAACCTGAGTTTCGCACCTACGCAAAGCCAATAAAAGGGAGCACTCCCAAATAACATCGCGAAAATTCGGTTCAGGTTTAAAATCAACCCGGGTTCTGCCCGGGTTTTTTTTTGCGTCGATCGGGCCAGACTACATCGAAGATCAACGGTTAGTCTTTGACTTGACAGACCGTGGGCAGACTGTAAGATAGCGCCTAGCGCTTGGCGCTAGTTGAAGCCATTCATTAAGCAAACAAAAATCCTAAACTAAAAGGTATAAGCACATGGGAATGATCCTCGACCTGGTCGAAAAGATGAGATCTCCAGTTGGAATCGTTGTAACGCTGGTTATTGTTGTAGCTGGCGTTCTGTTCGTTCGTTGGGTCTTCAACGACGAAGAAAAGCAGTAAGAACTGTCTGTAGTGGCAAGTTTGGATTTTCGTAACACTGTTGAACGCTGATCCAGTCTTGCCACTTCCCCGTCCCAGATGATCGATCTGGAAAACGCCTCGAATTCTCCCCTCCCCTCTTTATCTCCTGACCCCTCCCCGGGGCCTTCCAGCCAGAACCAATCCATAGCGGTAAGGCACCCTCAAAACCCATGAAAATTCTGATTACCGGCGGGACCGGCTTTATCGGACGACACCTGTGTCGGCAGCTTCTCGCGCAAGGGCATGAGTTAACGGTCCTGACGCGCCGACCGATCGCCCTCGGCCAACTGTATGGCGAAGCCAAAGTCACGGCTATCTCGGATCTCCAGGCATGGAAGTCGGATCAAGCGCATGATGCAATCATCAACCTGGCGGGAGAGCCCATCATGGCTCGTCGCTGGAGCAAAGCCCGCAAGCAGGTATTGTGGGATAGCCGTGTCACGCTGACGCAGCAGTTGGTCGAGTGCATTCGTAGAGCGAACGTCAAACCCTCTGTTTTCATCAGCGGTTCGGCCATAGGGATTTACGGTGACCAGGGCGATCTTGCACTCGATGAAGACAGTAGCGTGGGTGATAATGGATTCGGACAACACCTCTGCCGTGAGTGGGAGTCTGCAGCTACCGTGGCGGCCAATCTGGGCATCCGTGTCTGTCTGCTCAGAACTGGCCTCGTGGTGGGCAGGCAAGGCGGCTTCCTCCAGCAAATGCTGCTGCCGTTCCGGCTAGGTCTGGGGGGCAGGATCGGCACGGGCCATCAATGGATCTCATGGGTGCATCTGGACGACCATATTCGCATGACTCAGCTTCTGCTTGATTCGCCGGCAGCAGTTGGCGCCTATAACGTGACATCGCCGAACCCGGTAACCAATGCCGAATTCACGAAAATACTGGCCAAAGAACTCCACCGCCCCGCTATGATTCCTGTACCTGCCTCGCTTTTGAAGCTAGTGGCAGGGGAAATGTCGGAATTGCTGCTAGGCAGCCAACGGGTTCTACCCCGTAAAGCTTTGGCACAGGGCTTCAAATTCAACTACGAGACACTTGAACCCGCGCTAAGGAATGTTCTGGGGGACCAGAACTAGAAAGAATGGTCCGGTGTGGCATGTTGCTCCACGCGCAAATCTGATTCACGATCGCGTCTCTGCTTCGGATCTTTACGGACCTGTCGGACTGCCGAATGAGTTCATGGCCCCCCCTCAGACCGTCGCGATCATCGTATCTGAGAGAGTTTATCCTCGGGGTGTTTTCCTGGCGTAGTCAATGCTTGCGCTTCCACGATCTGCCCAAAGCTGATCGAGGCGTCATTGACAGGCAGTTTCCACGGGATCAACACCTCAAACCCGGCTGTTTTCAACCGCTGGATCACCCGTCCCAGCAAACAACGATTCTGGAAGACGCCGCCGGCCAGACCCACGCGAAGCAGGTCGTACTGTTCCGCGACTCGCTTCGCCTGAGCCAGCAGCAAATCGGCCAAGGCAGAGTGGAACAACGAGGATCGCCTACCCGGGGATAGCCGTGGGTTCATCAGCATGGGCAATAGCGTAGACCAATCACCGCGCCAGAGCCCGCCCTCGAACCGCAAAGGCAAGGCGTGGGCTTCGCCTTCATCCTCGCCACTCAGGCTTTCCAGGCGCATGGCGGCATGGCCTTCGTAGTCCTGGGTGTTGGCCACACCGCTCAATGCGGCGGCGGCATCAAACAGACGTCCCACCGAGGACGTGAAGGGTGAGTTGATGCCCCGCGCCCAGACGATCCTGGCCAGGGTCGCCTCGGCCGGCGCCTCCGGCCACTCGATGCCGGCTTCCAGGCAAACCGACAAGCCGCAACGCCAAGGGGCGCGACTCGCCCGATCGCCGCCGATCAGCCGGAAGGGACGCAGGCTCGCGATGCGGCGCCAGTGCCCGGGTGATCCCAACAGGGCTTCGCCGCCCCAGAGCGTCCCATCCGCGCCATAACCCAAACCATCCCAGGTAAATACCAGCAAGGGGCCAGCGACGGCAAATTCCCCATACAGTGCCGAAGCATGGGCATGATGATGGAACACCGACAGCGGGTTGGTCACCCGGTTCCTGGCCCAATGGCTGGAAAAATAGCCCGGGTGCGCGTCACACGCGAATACTTCGGGCCGCACATTGAACAAGCGGCAGAGATCGTCGATCACCTGCTCGAAAACCTCCAGGCTGCGCGGTGCGCCCAGATCGCCCAAATGCGGTGAAATCAGCACGCGGTCTTCCACCGCCAGCGCCACGGTATTTTTCAGGTCGGCGCCGACCGCCAGAGTGGGCTGGCTGACGGGCGCCGCCAGCCGCATTTCCAGGGGGGCCACTCCGCGGCCCAGGCGTAAGGGTCGGATTTGGCCCCCCAGCGTGCGGAACACCGCATCATCGGCGGGCCGCCGGATCGGGCGGTCATGATGCAGAAAGGCATCGGCCACCCCGCCCAAGCGGAGTTCCACGCTGTCCGCCTCGGTGAGTACCGGTTCGCCGCTGATATTGGCCGAGGTCGCGACCAGTGGTCCGCCAAAATCGGCGCAGAGCAAATGGTGCAGGGGGCTGTAGGGCAACATCAGGCCGAGTTCCTTCAGGCCGGGGGCGATGGCGTCGGCGAGTCCATGAGCGGCGGCTTGGCTGACCAGCACGATCGGCCGCAAGGGGGATAACAGCAGCTCCCTCTCGACCGGATCAGGGTCTGCCACCCGGTTGAGGGAGGCCTCCGTAACCAGCACCGCGAGGGGCTTGGAGGGACGGTGTTTGCGCTCCCGCAGGCGGTTGACGGCGGCATTCGATCGCGCGTCGCACATCAGGTGATAACCGCCCACCCCCTTGACGGCCAGGATCCGACCCGCGCGCAGACACGCGATGGCCGCCGCCAAGGCGGCCTCATTGCCGTGAATCGGCGCCATGCCTTCGGCGCGGAGTTCCAGTGTCGGACCACAGCGAGGACAGGCCAGCGGCTGGGCGTGATAACGGCGATCGGCGGGATCCTCGTATTCCGCCCGGCACTCGGCGCAGAGCGGAAACCCCGCCATGGCCGTATGCGGTCGGTCGTAGGGCAGCCGGTCGATAATCGTGTAACGCGGACCGCACTGGGTGCAGTTGGTAAAGGGATAGCGGAAGCGACGGGCCGCCGGATCGTTCATTTCGGTCAGGCACTCCTGGCAGACGAAGTGATCGGGTGGAATGACTATCCGGCTGGTGGCATCGGTGGCGCTATCCAGAATATCGAAACTCGGAAGATCGAGGGGCTCGGCTGGGACGACCTGCGGGGGAGCCGGTTGGGCCAGGGGCGGCGCGTCGGCGGTTAGCGCGCGAGTAAATTCGGCGAGGGGGGTCGCAGCCCCTTCGACGTGAATCTCGACCGTACCGCTCAGGTTGCGCACCCAACCGGTCAGGCCGAGACGCCGGGCCAGTCTCAGGATGAACGGGCGAAACCCCACCCCCTGGACTCGGCCATGTACCCGGATACGCTGAGCGCGATGAGGTTCGGTCATTGAATCGAGGCTGAAAGGGTTATAGCAACATCTCATGCCGAAACGAAGCCGGATCATCCAACGGTTCCGCGTGGGTGACAATCAGGAGATTGGGCAGGTGTTCGCGGATATCGCCCTCGATACGCTCCATCAGGTCATGGGCTTCCTGTATCGTCATGACACCTGGAACCAACGCATGCAGGGTCACCAGCCGGTGAGCGCCGGCCGGACGGGCGCGCAGGTCATGAAATTCAAAACCCTGGCGCCGGTAGCGGTTAAGAATTTCCTCGATAACGTCGCGTTCCTCGGCCGGGAGGGCCGTGTCCAGAAGGCCGGACAGTGAGCGCAGGATCAGCCGGACGCCGGCGTGCACGATATTCAACCCCGCCACCATCGCGATCACCGGGTCCAGCCAGGCCCAGCCAGTGATGGCCATTCCGCCCAGGCCCAGCACGATGGCCCCGGTGGTCCAGACATCGGTCATCAGGTGTTGGCCATCGGCTTCCAGGGTAATGGAACGATAGCGGCGACCGACCCGCAGCAGGGTCAGCGCCATCACGCCGTTGCAGACGGAGGCGATCACCGAAATCAGGATACCCAGATCCAGCGCCTGCAATGGCTGTGGATGCAGCAGTCGTGTTCCGGCGGCATAGAGGATGCCCGTGGCCGCCACCAGTATCATCGCGCCCTCGAAACCACTGGAAAAATACTCCGCCTTGCCATGACCGAAGGGATGGCTTTCATCGGCGGGTCGGGCGGCGATGTGCAGCGTAATTAAGGCAAAGGCCGCCGCGACCAGATTCACCAGGGATTCCGCCGCATCCGACAGCAGGGCAACGGAGCCGGTCAGCCCGTAGGCCCCGGCTTTCAGCACGATGGTCAACAGGGCGGTCAGCACCGACCATCCGGCATAGTGGGTCAGCGGGGGCGATGTTGGTTCCCCCCTGCTCAAGTTGACCGCGTTCGGGGCGGACGCGGTATCGGCATAGGGACCAGCACGCCCCAGCAGCGCGATCCAGGCCTGCCGGATACGCCGTGCGGCCGCGAACAGGCCCACGGGCGCCGCGACTGACAGAATGCCTCCCACCATTGCGATCAGCCAGTCATCCCGATGCAGGGGTTGCAGACTGAGCCATGACGCCAACTTGGGTGTTTGCACCAGCAGCAGGGATGAGCCCAGGGTAAGCGCTATCATCCACCAGGCGCCCCGCGTGCGCATGCGGCTCAGTACGGCGGTGGCCGAGGCGCTGGCGCAGGTCAGGACGACCATCGCCATCGCCCGCGCATGTTCGATATTGCGCCCGGGTGCGAGGCTGCGGTCATAGGTCCATAGCACCAACGCCGTCAACAACAGCCCCACGGCGGCGATCAGCCACCACTCCCCAGCGGAAAAGAACCGGGCGGCTTGCCGCTTGCGGATGGGTTGTAACGGGCCTGCCGCCGCAAGCTCCTGGAAGACCAGCATCGCCGTGGGATGAATAAGGGTTTCGTACCAGACGATGTGAATGGGCAGATAGAGGATGGGGTAGCCCGCCAGGGGAATGAAGGTAGCCGTGATCACCAGCGGAATGTGCAGCATCAGGAGGTACTGAAAACTGAGTTGCAGGTTCCGGAACAACTGGCGTCCCTCGGCGATGGCGTGAACGATGGCGCCAAAGTTATCGTTCAACAGGACGATGGCGGCCACTTCCCGCGCGCTACGCGTGCCCCGCTCGCCCATGGCGATACCGACATCCGCCGCCTGCAACGCCGGCACGTCATTGACGCCATCACCAGTGACCGCCACGATTTCTCCTCGGGCCTTGAGGGCATTGACCAGGTCCAGCTTTTGCGAAGGCAGGGCGCGCGCCACGACCCGGACGCGATGCCAATCCACCTGGCCGCCATAAGCCGCCAGGTCTTCGCCTAGCAGAATGCCATCCGAGGCGGTGTCGATCAGACCAATGTCCCGCGCCACGCTGGCCGCCGTGGCGGGGTGATCGCCGGTGACCATGATCACCTGGATGCCGGCGTCGCGGCATTGCCTGACTGCCTCGACCACGCCGTCCCGAATCGGATCCTCGCAGGCCAACAGGCCGGCGAACGTCCCGCCCCGGTCCGGCTCTCCGCCCATCCAGGAACCCTCCAGCTCCCAATGGAGGCAGCCCAGCACCTTGTGTCCCTGCGCCGCGAAACGCTCGACCTGCTCGATCCAGTGCCGCCGCGCCGATGGCTCCAGAGTCGAGAGTTCGAGCAAGGCTTCGGGCGAGCCCTTGCTGACCGCGATGAGCTGGTCGTTCAGTCTCAGCACCGCCGTTTCCCGCCGCCGCTGTTCGGTATACGGGTAGGTGGCGAGGAGCGATTCGGGGCGGGGGCGCTCGGGTTGGCCGGCCAGCCGGGTCAGAATGGCCTCATCCATGGGATCGCCGCTATCCCCCCGTGAGGCGAGACTGGCCCAAAACAGCAGGTCGGTTTCGTCCGTGTCCGCGGCGGGTAGCAGATGCTCCAGACGCAACCGACCTTCGGTCAGGGTGCCGGTTTTGTCCGAGCAGATGCAGGTCACGCGGCCGATGTTCTCCACCGACACGCCCCGGCGCACCAGCGCCTGGCTCCGGGCCAGCCGGTAAATACCCACTCCCAGGAATACCGTGAACACTACCGGAAACTCTTCCGGCAGGGCGGCGACGGCCAGCGTGGCCGCGCTGATGAGGGCATCGACCCAGTCATGCCCCTGCCGCAGGCGAACGCCCGCCAGGATCAGGCAGAGTACACCGGCGGCAACCATAAGGAAGCTGACCAGATGTGCTATCGCGTCCTGCAGGGGTGTGCGTTCCCGTTGCCCCGCAACGGCCGCCTGAACGATCTGGCCATAGAGCGTATCGCCACCGGTAAAGACCACCCGTAATTCCGCCTGACCCGTCAGGAGGCGGGAGCCAGCCCAGCCCCAGGATTCACCCTCCACCCAGACAGCACCCGCGCCCGCATCGCTGGAAGGCAGCGCGGACAAGGCGTGCTTGTGCACGGGAAAGGCCTCACCCGTCAGCGAGGATTCATCCGCCTGCAGATGGCCGCCGCCGACGATAAGGCCATCGGCCGGAAAGGCCTCGCCGGTCACCACCCGCACCAGATCGCCAGGAACCAGCTCCGTGGCCACAACCTCCGTCACCTGACCTTCCCTCACGACGCGGGCAGTACGCGCCAACTGGCGACTCAAACCTTCGGTGGAGGCCTGTGTTCGCCGATGCAGAAAGGCGTCCATGCCGACCAGGGGGAGGATGGCGACCAGCAGGGCAAGCGACTCCGTATAACTCCCAAGCACGGCATAAACGATGCCGGTTCCCACCAGGAACCAGATCATGGGATCTTTCAGGGTATCGCGGGCAAGCGAAAACCAGGGGTTGACCGGCGTCTCCAGGATGTTGTTGCAGCCATAGCGCGCCCGCCGCTGCTGGATTTCGCTAGGCGGCAGCCCTTGCTTTCCTGCCGGCAAATCCTGAAGACGGGAAAGTGGAATATCGCGACGCATGGGGGTTTGGAGTCAGATGGAAAAAATCGACAAATATGAAAGGAAGGTTGCTGCCATTTCGCGGTGAAAGCTGATTTTAAAGCCGCGCCACCGCTTAAAGCCTTCCAAACGCGGTCAGCGGCATGATCCAGTAAACCAGATCGGCGCGGGCGAAATCCTGTCGCAATCGCTCGACCAGTTGCGCGGCTTCCCGCTCGGTGGCGGCCACCTCGAAGCGAATTTGCCGCTGGCGTCCCGACACTTGCTCGGACAGCGAGAGCTGCCCATGGCGTTCGGAGTGCCCATTGATCGGGCCGCTGCAAAAACCGAGTTCCGGCGCGTTTTCCAGCAGCCAGTCGACCAGCACCTCTTCGATCGCGACCGGCGCGATCACCGTCAGCAAGGCCAGTTCGCTCATGACGGCTCCTCCCGCATGCCGGGTTCGCCAAAGCGCCGGTACAGGATGGGCAACATGACCAGGGTCAGGAGCGTGGAGGTAAAGAGTCCACCGACGCCGACGATCGCCAGGGGACGCTGGATCTCGGAGCCGGGCCCGGTGGCGAAGAGCAGCGGGATCAGGCCGAAGGCCGCGATGCTGGCCGTCATCAGTACCGGCCGCAGTCTTCGCAGGGCGCCATGCAGCACAACCTCATCCATGGGCTTGCCCAGAGCCCTGAGCTGGTTGAAGTAACTCACCATCACCACCCCGTTGAGCACCGCGATGCCCAGCAGGGAGATGAAACCCACCGATGCCGAGACGGACAGGTATTCGCCGGAAATCCAGATGCCGAACACGCCGCCAATCATCGCCAGCGGCACATTCGCCAGGACCAGCAAGGCCTGGCGCACGGACTGGAAGGTCGAAAACAGCAGCAGGAAAATGAGTCCCAACGCGACCGGAATGACAATCGCCAGGCGCGCCGCCGCGCGCTGTTGATTCTCGAATTGGCCGCCCCACTGGATGAAATAACCCTGCGGCAGGCTGACCTTCTCGGTCACGGCCCGCTTGGCCTCATCGACGAAGCCGACCAGATCACGCCCCTCCACGTTACTTCTCACGACGGAAAAGCGCTGCCCCCGCTCGCGAGCGATGGAAACAACGCCCTCCACCTTGCGGATGTTGGCCACGGCCGACATGGGCACGCGGCGGCCATCCGGCAGAGCGATTTGCAGGGTCGAGAGATGAGCCGGCTCTTCGGAGCCTCTGAGCAGCAGGGGTGTGCGGCGGATGCCTTCCTGAATGATACCCAGTTTGCGCCCCTCCACCTGCGCGCGCAGCGTGTCGGCCAGTGTATCCGCGTCCAGACCCAGACGCCCGGCCGCCAGCCGGTCCACCTTGACGACCAGGTATTGCATACCCTCGTTGCGCAGCGTGAAGACATCCGAGGCGCCGTTAATCTCCCGCATGACATGGGCGATTTCCTCCGCCTTGTCGTTGAGGACCGTCAGCTCGGGCCCATAGAGCTTGACCGCCACGTCGCCGCGCACGCCGGTCAGCATCTCGGTCACCCGCATCTGGATCGGCTGGGTGAATCCGTAAGCGATGCCGGGAATGGTCTCCAGCACCTTGCGAATCTCCTCGATCAAGGCGTCCTTGCTGTTCACGCGCCATTCGGCTTCGGGTTTCAGCACCATGAAAGTATCGGTCTCGTTCAGTCCCATGGGATCCAAGCCAATTTCATCAGCACCCACACGGGCGGTAATGCGCTGCACCTCGGGTACATGCTCCATGACGGCTTTTTGAATCTGCCCGTCGATGCGCACCGATTCCTCCAGATTGATGGAGGGCAGTTTCTCCACCTGGACGATGATGTCCCCTTCGTCCATGGTGGGCATGAACGTCTTGCCGATCTGTGCATAGACGTAGAGCGTCGAAACCAGCAGGGCGCCCGCCACCCAGAGCACCGTTCGGGAATGGGCCAGCGCCCAGACGAGCGCCGGCCGGTAAAGCGCCTGCAGTTTGCGCGCCAGCCAGGGCTCCTCATGCTTCACCCGGGTCATCAGCAGTGAAGCCAGCACCGGAATGACCAGCAGCGAGAACATCATGGACCCGCCCATGGCGAATACATTGGTGAAGGCTACCGGGCGGAACAGCTTGCCTTCCAGACCCTCCAGCGACAGCAACGGCACGAAGACGATGCCAATGATGATGGAACCTGAAATCACCGGCGCCATGACCTCGCGCATGGCCCGGTAAATCACATGCAGGCGGGGCAGGCGCCGGTCATGGGCCCGCTCGGCCAGATGCAGGGTGATGTTTTCCACCACTACCACGGCGGGGTCGACCAGCTTTCCGATGGCGATGGCGAGTCCGCCCAGGCTCATCAGATTCGCCGTGATGCCGAAGTGGTACATGAGCAGGAAGGCGAACAGAGCCACCATGGGCAGGATCAGGGCGACGGTCAGCGCCGCGCGCAGATCGCCCAGGAACAGCAGCAACAGCACCAAGACCAGCAGACTCGCTTCGACCAGAGCCCGGACGATGGTCGCGGTGGCTTTGTTGACCAGCAGACTGCGCTGGTAAAACGGTTTGATCTTGACCTCCGGGGGCAGGGCCGGCCGGATCTCCTCCAGTTTTTTTTCGATGCCTGCGATAACCTGGCGGGCATTCGCCCCGCGCAGGCTCAGCACCAGCCCCTCCACCACCTCACCCTGGCCGTTCTCGCTGACCGCGCCATAGCGGGTCAGGGCGCCCAGCCGCACTTCGGCGACATCGCCCACGGTGATGGGAATGCCATTGCGTTCGGTAATGACGATGGTGCGAACATCCTCGAGGTTGGTAATCCGCCCCTCGGCCCGCACCAGCAGGGATTCCTCCCCCTCGATCAGACGGCCCGCGCCATCGTTGCGGTTATTGGTCTTGAGCGCCTCGGTCAGGGCGTTCATGCCGACGCCCCGCGCCGCCAGTCGTATGGTGTCGGGTATGACCTCGAAACTGCGCACCAAGCCGCCCAAGGCGTTGACATCGGCCACGCCCGGGACGGTGCGCAGCGCCGGCCGGATGACCCAATCCAGCAGTCCGCGTCGGTCGGCCAGGCTCAGGCCCTCGCCCTCTACCGTGAACATGAACATCTCGCCCAGCGGGGTGGTCATCGGGGCCATGCCGCCCTCGGCATTGTTCGGCAGGGTCGCCCAGACGCCGTTCAGTCGCTCCGCTACCTGCTGGCGAGCCCAGTAGATATCCGTGCCCTCCTCGAAATCGATGGTGATATCGGTCAGGGCGTATTTGGCGATGGAGCGGAGCATGGTCTGTTTGGGGATTCCCAGCATTTCGACCTCGATCGGGGCCGTGACGCGGGTCTCGACCTCCTCCGGCGTCATACCTGGAATCTTGACGATGATCTTGACCTGCGTCGGCGAGACATCCGGGAAGGCATCGATCGGCAGGTTGACCGCAGCCACCCAGCCCGCGGCGGCGATCATCAGCGCCAGCAGCAGGGTGAAGAATCGCTGCGTCAGCGCGAAATGGATCAGGCGCTCCATCAGTCCCCGTGGCCGCCCGCGCCGCCCGCCCAGGCGGCTTTCAGACCTGCAACGCCCTGTACCACGACACTCTCATTGCCCTGGAGTCCCTCGTGCAGAACCGTGTTGTATGCTTCCTGTCCGGCGACCGCGACCTCCACGGCTTCAAAGCCGGTAGCCCGCTTGACGAACACATAGTCGCGCCCCTCATGGCTGAAGACAGCCGCCACGGGCACCTTGAAGATTCGATCCGTGCTGCGATGCCGCAACTGCACGTTGACATTCATCCCGGGGAGAAGACTCTCCGCCCCCTGTTCCACCCGCGCCCGGACCAGGGCGCTCTGGCTCTTGGGGTCCACGCTCTGGCTGATCTCATTGATGCGGGCTCTGACCCTGGGCGTCTCCACCGTGACCCAGTCACCGATGCGGGCTTCCTTCAGCCGTTCTTGCGGCATGTCGACCTCGATCCACAACTCGTCGAGTTTGCCGATGCGAAAGAGGGGCGACAGCGCGTCCACCCGCTGACCGACGATCGCCAGGCGCTCCAGTACGATGCCATCGACAGGGGCCAGCACCCGGTAAAGCCCGTTGATCTGATTGCCTGACTTGAGTTTCAGTATTTCCGCGGCCGTGACGCCCGAAGCGAGCAATGTTTGCTCCGCCGCCCGCAAAGACGCCTGGGCGCGATCGAAATCGCTGCGCGTTTCCTGCCAGCGCACCCGGGAAATGATCCCCTCCTTCAGCAAGGCCTCATCGCGCCCGAGCCTGGCCGCGGCGACCCCGAAAACCGAATGCGCATCGACCACGGCCCGCTGCAAGTCGACCAAGGCCACGCTATCGATTTCGGCAAGGACTTGCCGCTTTTTCACCTTGGCGCCCAGTGGCACGTTCACGCGCGTAATGAGCCCCGACTGGAAGGAGGTGACCGCGAACTCCTGCGCGGGCGGCAGCACCACGCGGCCGGGCGCCTGCGCCAGGGGGATGCCGGACACGGGCTGGGGGGCGGCCGTTCTCACCCCCAGGTGACTGGTCTGCTCTTCGCTCAAGGGAATCAGATGGGCGTCGGCCATTGAGGCGAACGGCAGCACCAGTGCCAGCAGGAGTAAACCGGTGACGGCCATTCTCATGGCATGATTCCGAGTACCTGGTTATAGAGCGCCGTATCCTTCTGGACGAGGATGGCGCGCTCCGCCGCGTCGCGGATGGCCGCCTGCGCGACGGCCTGAATCTTCAGGTAATCGATCAGGGCGATTTCACCGGCCTCGAAGGCGATGCGGCTCATGTTGATCTGTGTTTCGGCAATGCTCTTGCGCCGCTCGGCGATTTCCAGCGCCGCCCGGTCGACACTGAGAGTGTGCCAAGCTTCATGCAGCGCTTTTTCCAGTTGCCGCCGCAAGGTTTCGCGCTGGACGATTTTTTCATTGAGCACGATGTTGGCCTGAGCCACCTGGGGGGCATGCCAGTCGTCACCGCCGATGGGGACCTGCAACACCAGATTGGTGCCCGTGCCAAAGGTGCCTTGGCGGTCAATCTGGGTGCTGTCGGTGCCCACGAGTATGGTGGGTTGATTGCCCTGCTTGGAGTGCCGGGTCAGTTCCACCTCCGCCTGCGCCCGTTCAACCGAGGCATTGGCGGCCGCCAATGACGGATGGCGCTCGTCGAACTGCTTGATGGGTGTGAGCGTTTCCTCCAGGCGCCTGGGCGCCCGGGTCATGCGGGTGAGATTCTGGTAAGCCTTGCGCGCATGCATGACCTCCGCCTCGGCCTGAACCAGCAAGGTCTTCTTTTCGAGCTGATCGCTCTCGGCCAGCAGTAAATCGGCCCGCGCCAGGTCGCCCAGTTCCACGCGCCGCTGGACCACGGCGGTGAGCTTTTCGGCCACCTCGTAAATCCTGCGCGCCAGTTCGCGCCGGTTTTCGACCAGCCGCAAGGTCCACAAGGCATTGCGCACCAGACCCGCGATTTCATGCTTGAGCGCGGTGATGTAATGCTCGGCCGCCTGTTTCGATTCTTCCGTGACTTTCTGGCTAGCCTCCTTTTGCCCCCACATCCAGAGCGGCACCTGATAGCCGGACTGGACATTGGTGATGCCATCGTCCCGACCGAGCAAGGCATCGTCGATATATTGCAGGTAGATCATTGGATAGCCGGCAATCCAGCTCGAACTGCGCTGCTCCAGGGCGCGCGATTCTTCCTGAAACGCGGTGATCAGGGCACTCTGCGGGTAGCGCTCAAAGGTGGTGTCGATGACCTGTCTCAGGGTCAGCCGTTCATCCATGGTCAGCTCGTCGAGATGGTCAACCAAAAACTCCTCGGCTCCGAGACCATTCGAAACGCCGAGATAAACGGTCAGGGCGGTGATTAGTAAACGATTCATGCACTATCCTGCGGTCACGATCGATCCTGATGAGGTGGCAACCGTCGTCAATGGTGGCAAACCCCGCTATCCTGAAAGTGATCAAGGATAGGGTTGTTCTCAAGCCTGAATGTTTTCCAGACGCCGGCAAAACCCAGGGCGGTGCTACGGAATAACCATTGGGGCATCATGGGGAAGGAGAAGCCTTGATTCGGGAAGGACACATGGGCGATTCCGAATTGCCGGGATCACGACGGACTGAAGACAGTATAGTAGCGCTTGCGGCTATCGGGCGCTTGTCTTGTTGCCGCGAGGGCTGGCAACAGACTGAATGGATTTTCCCCGCTTGACGCGAGAATCCCGAATAACCACACGATTGTTTGTGGTTGGCCATTCTGTTTCACGCTAAAAACGGCAGTTGGAACGGCGAACAGCCGTTCGTGCCGAGCCACGTCGAAGCATGAGCGGCTGTTCGCCGTTCACCCATGGGGTGCGATTCAAAATTCCGCCCGCCCTTCGACTGGCTCTGGGCGAACGGGATTTTGAATCGCTCAACGGCCGTTTTTAGTTTCAATCAACATCCGCAACCTTTCTCATGGACATTGACCAGCATGACTTTGATCGACCGCACACCCGAACCACTGTCATCGGCACCGGTGCTCATCATAGGCTGCGGTGACATCGGCTGTCGCGTCGCCCACCTGGAGCAGATACAGGGACATACCATCGCGGCGCTGGCCCGCTCCCCCGATACGGCGTACCGGTTGGGGCAACGGGGCATCACAGTGATTAACGGCGACCTCGACAAGCCCGAGACGTTGGCGGAACGCCTGCCTCATGTTTCAACGCTCTATTACTTTGCTCCACCGCCGCCGTCAGGCGACGATGACCCGCGGATGCATCATGCGTTGACCGCCCTCGCGCGTCCACCGGACCGGCTGGTCTACATCAGCACCAGCGGTGTCTATGGCGATTGCGGCGGGGCCTGGATCGACGAGGACTGGCCGCTCAAGCCCAAATCCCCGCGCGGCCAGCGACGTTTGGCGGCGGAACTGGCCCTGCGGGACTGGAGTCGGCGCACCGGCACGACCATCGTGATTCTGCGGGTACCCGGCATCTATGGCCCGGGCCGTCTGTCCGTGGAGCGCATCCGCCGGCAGGTCCCCGTCATCGACCCACGGGAGGCCCCCTACACCAACCGTATTCACGCCGACGATCTGGCCGCCGCGTGTCTGGCCGCCGCCCGTCGCGGCCAGCCCGGTCAGGCCTACAACATCAGCGACGGCCATCCCACGACCATGACGGATTACTTCTGGCGCATCGCCGATCTGTATGGTCTGCCGCAGCCCCCCGCCATCCCCATCGCCGAAGCCCGGGAGGTGCTGAGTCCGGCCATGCTGTCTTTCATGGAAGAATCCAAGCGGCTGATCAATCGACGGATGCTGGACGAATTGGGCGTCAGGCTGCGCTATCCCGATCTCGCGCATGGGCTGCCGGCCTGTCTGGCCGGCAGCCCCATGGCTTAGGCGTTTTTGAAAGGGACTGCCCCATCATGGCGGTCGAATCAGGTTGTCCCATTAAGCTATAGATAGATGAGTTGGTAAAGATACATTAACCCCCTCTCCCACCGGGAGAGGGTTGGGGTGAGGGGGGTTCAAATGAACCTTTACCAGTTCATCCATCAATAGATCAGGGTTGCGGCTCCAACCGCGCATCAATCCACAGCATGGGGTCTTGGACAGAGCGGCGCCTTATGTACTGGCGCGGCGCTTCGGGCCGCTGCCCGATGTCTCTGGCCCGCATTCGGCCATCCGTCCAGCGCGGCTGAGTCCGTCTCGTCCGAGGGGCGAGGCGACGCCGACCTCGCGCACCCATGCTAAGCTGGCCTTCTTCACCACCTCCCCCGCTGCCCATGCGCATCTTCAACACCGAAGGTCCCGTCCGCTCCGATCGCCACTACAGCCTGCCGCCCTTGTCGCGCTGGGACTTGGACGAGGTCCTGGACCTGATCGACCAGGAGAAATACTTCCTGCTCCACGCCCCGCGCCAGACCGGCAAGACCAGTTGTCTGCTGGCGCTCATGGAGCATCTGAACCGGGAGGGGCGGTATCGGGCGGTGTATGCCAATATCGAGGGCGCGCAGGCCTGCCGCGAGAACGTCGAGCAGGGCATGGCGTCCATCGTGACGGACATCGCCGGTTGGGCCGAGTATTGCCTGGGCGCCGAGGGTGCGACCGCCATCCCGCTGGCACGGCGCATACTCGCCTCGACGCCCCCGGGGTCGGCGCTAGGGGCTTTCCTCACGGAGTGGTGTGTGGCCGAACCGCGGCGGCTGGTATTGCTGCTGGACGAGGTCGATGCCCTGGTCGGCGACACCCTCATCTCCCTTTTGCGGCAATTGCGAGCGGCTTATCCCAAGCGTCCCGCCCAGTTTCCCCAGACCGTCGTGCTCTGCGGCGTGCGCGATCTACGCGACTACCGCATCCATGCCCGTTCCGAGCGCGAACCCATCACCGGCGGCAGCGCCTTCAACATCAAGGCCAAGTCACTGCGACTGGGCGACTTCAGCGCCGCGGAGACGCGGACCCTGCTCCTGGAACATACCGCCGAAACCGGGCAGGTCTTCACGCCCGAGGCGCTGGAGCGGGTCTGGCATCTGACCCGGGGCCAGCCCTGGCTGGTCAACGCCCTGGCCTATCGGGCCTGCTTCGAGGACCGCGCTGGCCGCGACCGCGGCCGGCCCATCGCGGTGGAGGCCATCGACCGCGCCAAGGAGGCGATGATCGTCGAGCGCGTCACTCACCTCGATCAACTGGCCGACAAACTGCGCGAGGAGCGGGTGCGGCGGGTGATCGAGCCGATGCTGGCCGGCGCCGAGCCGGGAGTGGTCCCGCAGGACGACCGCGACTACCTGGTGGACCTCGGCCTGCTGCGACGTGACGGTGCCGGCGGACTGGTGGTGGCCAATCCGATCTACCGGGAAGTGTTACCCCGCGCCCTGGCCAGCGGGCCGCAGGACTCGCTGCCCCACATCACGCCCACTTGGTTGAACCCGGATGGCACGCTGAACCCTGAGACTCTGCTCGACGCCTTTCTCGCCTTCTGGCGCCGCCACGGCCAGCCGCTCCTGGGTAGCGCGCCCTATCACGAGATCGCCCCGCATCTGGTGCTGATGGCCTTTCTGCACCGGGTGGTCAATGGCGACGGCACGCTGGAGCGGGAATACGCCATCGGCTCGGGCCGGATGGACCTGTGCCTCCGGTATGGCGCGGTCACGCTGGGGCTGGAACTCAAGGTCTGGCGCGACGGCTGCCCCGACCCGCTGGCCGAAGGCCTGGAGCAACTGGACGGCTATCTCGCCGGCCTCGGTCTCGACAGCGGCTGGCTGGTGCTCTTCGATCGCCGCGCAAATCAACCGCCCATCGCCGAACGTACCGGTTGTACCGAGGCCGCCAGCACGGCCGGACGCCGTATCCGGGTGATCCGGGCCTGAAGGCCCGGGGTGTCATCCCGGGGATTGACCGGCCTTGGGCACGGTGGTGGAATGGCGATCCTGATTTCTTTATCTGTTGGAGCGAACGAAATGTTGGTCGCGAAAATTGCCGGAAGCCGGGTTGAACTCTACGAGAGCCAGTCGCGGGCGCTCAAGCGCGTCATCTCGGTGAGCGCCTATAAGGGCGCCACCCACGCCGAAATTCGCGGCGACGAAATCGCCATCACCTGCGGCGACGGCCGCGTCCGCATCTTCAACGTCCAAACCGCCGCGCTCAAATCGGTGATCTGAACCCCGCCGGCCAGGAAACCCCGTCCAGGCGCCGCCCGCTCAGAGCCGCCCGATGGCGTTCCGGGCGTCCTGGCCGGCCTGGTCGAGAGCGCTCAGTTGCCGGCCCAGGCGCTGCTCCAGCACCTGCTGGACCTCCAGGAACCGGACAAAGGCGGCCTGGCCCCGGGCCAGGCTTTGGGCGGCTTCCTGCAGAGCCTGGCAGGCATCGTCGATCACCTCCGCCTGGAAGATATCCGCCAGTTGCCCGGCGGTTTCGCGGGGGTTCGGGTCCAGCGGCGCGGCTCGGTACAGCGCCAGCGCCCGCTCGCGCGGGATGGCGAAGCGCCGTTGCATGGCGTCGAGATAGGCCTCGCCCGGTTCCTCGGCATCGCTGGCCACGCCCTTGTGCAGGGCGGTGAAGGCGCGGGACGCCGCAGCCTTGCGGATTTGGCCATCGGCATCGCCCCGGCTTGGGTCAATGGTGGGATGGACCAGTTCCTGGCCCAGCTCGCGCAGGATCGCCAGGGCGACCTCGGGTTTCAGCCTGCCGTCGCGGAGCCGCTCCACGTAGACGTCGACCCGATCCGGTGGTAGGACGCCCTGCTGGCCCAGTTCGACAAAGGTCGCGGCGATGGTTTCGATTCGCGCCGGCGCGTCGTCCGTCGTGTCGCGCTGGCGCTGCCGATACCACTGTTCGATCTTGTTCAGGATGTCCCGGCCCAGTTGCTTTCGGCGCTCGTCCTGGATGCCCCCGCCGCGCACCCAGCGGGCGATGACGAAGGCTAGCCCGGCGCAGGCCACCGCGCTGCCGACGACCCAGAGCGTGGGCGTCGTCACCGTCGCGGTCGCGGTAATTCCGGCCCACTTGAGCAAACCGGCCGGCAGCCAGCTAAGCGCCTTGGCGGCGGCAGGCACCGCGTAGGTCGTCACATTGGCGCCGAACCAGCCGGCGATGGTGGATGCCAGACCATAGCCGGCGGCGCCGCCCGCCGCCGTGGCGGCGGCCTCGCCCGCGATGCCCAAGGCGTCGCGCGTCTGGGTGTCGCGATAGGTGTGGATACGGTCTCGCAGGGACGGTTCGTCAGGGGTTGGAGTCATGCTCAGATTCCCTCGGCGAAATACTCATCGCGCAGCGCCAGGTAGATGCCGGCGAGGAACTGGAAGAAGCGCTTGGCCAGCGTGATGATGTCCTCGAACATCGACGCGGTGACGGTTTCACCGCCTTCGATCTTGTCGATCCGATGAGCCGCCAGACCGCCCATCGTCGCGCCAATGGCCATCGCAATGGGCGCCAGCAGCGGTCCGATGAAGGGAATCAGGTTGACCAGGGCGCCCAGCGCCGCACCGATGGCGATGCCCAGCACCAGATTCGGGTTGTCCTTGATGAACGCCCAGATCCTGGCCACCAGGATGCGGCCGACCTTGACCACCTCGCCGGCGATGATCTTGGTCTTCTCCCACAGTTCCTGCATCCGGGTGATGAGTTCCAGCCGCGCGCCGCGCGAGTGCAGCAGGGTCACGATGTCCGGCCAGTCCATCTGGTCGGTCTCGCCATTCAGCAGCATGAGTTCGAGTTTGGCCTGGGTGGCGGTCATGGGGGTGGGTTCGATGGTCATGGGTATTCTCCAGGGGTGAAATGATGGATGCAGGAAACCGGCCCGTTGTCGGGCGAGTGGCCACGGGCTCGCGCCGCTCGGCTACGCATCGGGGTTGCTATCGTTACCCAATGGCGCGAACACTGCTTCGAGGCTCTCGGCCTCCAGCAGGCGGTCGGCCCACTGTTCGAGGGTCTCGGTGGAGGCGTCGGCCAGCCGTTGCTCGGCCCAGGCCGGCGCCGGACCGAAGCGCCGTATCAGCAGGCGGCGCAGCAGGTTCGCCGCCTCGCTGCGACGCCCTTCGGTTTGGCCCTCCGCTTGCCCTTCGGCGAAAACGTCTTGATAGAAGCGGGTCTGTTTGAGATCGATGTCGGTGATGCCGAGCATGGCTTGAATCTCCTCATCGGGCGCTGCGGGGAAGCTGATCGCCGCTTCGAGTCGGCGGGATCGGCGCAGCGCATCCACCCGCCTGCGTAAATCGCCGGATGCGCTCCGCTTATCCAGCCTACCTTGCCGCACCTCGATGAAAACATAGGGATCATCGCCGTCCGGTTCGGGAGCGAGCAGGCCATCCAGGCTCGGGGCGGTCTGCTTGAGTTCCTCGGAACGGAAGGCATGGCGCGGCGGCCGGGTCGAGCCCGGCCAGGTCCAGCGCGGGCCAGCGGCGGAAGAGTTCATGAAACGGGCTGTCGGTTTTCATGGGGGAGACTTGGGATCAGTCAGTCGGTTGCCGGCGTGGCGGGCGCCTGAAAAAAATCGACCCAGGGGCGCCGCCCCTGGGAACCCCGGAAAAGAGCAAAGGTAAGAGAGGACAGCATAAAGGGAATCAGTCCTGGGCGAGACGAAACCCCAGGCTGTAGTTACGGGACGTGGGATCGCTCCAGCCGCGGTAGGCCGAACGGACGAGGTCCGGAGTGTAGACCCAGGAACCGCCCCGGAACACCCGGCGGGCATTGGCATCATTCGTGCTGAATAGTTCGCTCCCGTCATACTCCGCCACATAGGCCGAGGCGGTCCATTCCCAGACGTTGCCGCTCAGGTCGTACAGGCCAAAGGCATTGGGCTGCTTCTGGCCGACCGGATGGGTCTGGCCTCCGGAGTTTTCGGAATACCAGGCTACGGCGTCGATGTCGTCGCTGCCGGCATAGCGGGTGTTCTGCCCCGCCCGCGCCGCGTATTCCCACTCGGCCTCGGTCGGCAGCCGGAACCGCTGGCCGGTCAGGGCGTTGAGCTTCTCGATGTAAGCCTGCGCGTCATGCCAGGAGACGCTCTCGACCGGGCAGCGGTCGCAGCCCGTAAAGCGCGAAGGATTGTTGCCCATGACGGCCTGCCATTCGGCCTGGGTCACCGGGTATTTGCCGATGGCGAAGGGCCGCACCGTGACTACGTGGCGGCGTTCGTCGTCCCTGCGGCCCTCTTCCCTCGGCGGCTCATCACAGACCGGGCTGTCTTCGATCAGGCGCGCCAATCCCCGCAGGAAACCGCCAGATCCGGACGGCGAGCCCATCCAGAAGGCGCCGCCGGGCAGGCGCACCAACTCCGGTACGGGCACGGCCGCCGGCTTGGCGCTCGGCGCGGGGGCCTCCTCCGGAGGCGGCGCGGTGGGTGTCGGCGAGGGCGCTGCGGTTGCCGCCGGCCGGGCCGACCGGCCGGATTCGGCTGGCGCGGATGACCCGGACGCCGTCTCGACCGCCCCCAGCAGCCGCCGCGCCAGCGACTGGCAGCCCAGCAGTTCCACCGCCAGGTCCCGCAGCGGCACCGTGACGCCAGTGTCGATGCCGTCCTTTTCGATGAAGCCGCGCAGCAGCCGCTTCAGCGCGTCCTGGCGGCTGAGGGCCAACTGATCGGCGAGAATGTCGAGGGTGTCGCGGCTGTGGCCGTAGCTGTCGGCGATCTTGTACAGGGCGCGGTGGCTGGGTGTGGCGATGCATTCCAGCGCCCGGCGCGGATCGAAATCGTCGGCGGGATCGCCGAACCGGATCAGCGTGGCGTAGCTGTCGAAGCCGGCGGCCTCGATGTCGTCGATCAGGCCGTCGATGAAGTCGGCCAGGCTGAGGCTGGCGCGCCAGGGCAGTTCGACGTCCTTCAGGGCTTTTTGCAGGTAGCGAATTTCCTGCACGCTCCAGTCGCCCGGCTTGAGCCGTTGAAAATCCTGGAGCACCCGCAGCAGGCGCAGCCGCTCGGGGTAGCGGTCGGGGTAGTCGAGGGTGTCCAGGGTCAGCAGCCAGCCGTGAATGCCTTGCTGGACTTCGAGCTGGCCGACCCGGTCTTCCAGGCGCTCGAAGCGGTCGGCGATGCGATTCGCCATGTCGGTGAGCATCTGGCGGGTTTCGGTCTCGGCCACCGCCAGGGTCAGCAGGTTGTTCTTCACGGTGATCATGCCGTGCGCCAGCATCAGGTCGCGCTCGTTGAGCATCTGCAGATAGCGCCAGCCGAGTTTCTGCATCGCGTACAGCCGCTGTTCGTCCGGCGTCGGCCCGGTCGGCTGTCCGCTGAAGGCGACCCACAGCCGCCGGTAGAAGGGCTGCGGACTGACCACGCCGAGCTGCTCGGGCCGCACCGACAGCAGCCGGGTGGCGTCCAGCGCCAGTTGCTCGGCCTGCGCCGTCTGCTCGCGGGCGCGGTTCAGCAAGGGTTCGAGCGTGGCGTCGAGGGTGGCGAGTTCGGTGCGGCTGGTGTCGAACATGGGGATATTCCGTCATGACAGGACGAGGGGAACGGCCTCCGCCCGGCGGGCGTGGGCCGGCAAGGCGCCATGATAACGCTGAAACCCGCCGGTGTGAGCCCCCATGGCCGGGACAGTCCCCAGAGCCGGCGGATCGAGGTGATTCGGGCCTGAACCGCGCCGGATCGGGGCGGGCGTGCCGCCCGCTGGCAGGCCGTGGGTTTTGTTGGCTGGGCGGAGCCTGGGTTTCGTTGGCTGAGCGGAGTCGAAGCCAAGGGAACCCAGTGGCGGGTCAGTTCGCCGCGACTCCGCTCAGCGAACGGCTGACGGGATAACCGTGAACCGAGGCTTGCCCATCCATTTGACCCGCCTACCCTGGCCGAGGTCCGGGAGGCGCTGAGTCCCGCCATGCTGTCCTTCATGGAGGAATCCGGGCGGCTGATGAATCGACGGATGCTGGACTAGTGGGGCGTCAGGCCGCGCTATCCCGATCTTGCGCGCGGTTTGCCGGACTGTCTCGCCGCCAGCCCCATGGCTTGATGTGTCAGTGGGCGCCGCCCTCATTCCCCCACCTTCAGCCTTTCCCAGTAGTGCGCATAGATCGTCACCGCTTCGCCGATGTCGGTGGTGTATTCCCCCTGGTCCAGGATGTCTGGCGGGGGGTATATGACGGGGTTCTCGCGCAGGGCTGGTGGCAGGAGTCGGTAAGCCTCCGCGTTGGGCGTGGAGTAGCGGGTTTTCTCCGCGATCAGCCGGGCGATGTCAGGCCGCAGCAGAAAGTCGATGAGGCGGTGGGCGTCCGCCGGGTTTTCCGCGCCGGAAGGAATGGCCAGATTATCCATCCAGAGCCCGCAGCCTTCGCGGGGATAGATGTAGCGAAAACCGGGATCTTCCTGCTGAACACGGTAGGCGTTGCCGCTCCAGATCATGCCGGCGTCGATTTCGCCGGTGACATAGAGGGTCTGCGGCGCGTCGGAGTTGAATACGCGCACGTTCGGCATCAGTTGGCGCAGCTTTTCGTAGGCCTGGCGGATTTGTTCGGGGTCGGTGCTGTTACCGGAGTAGCCCAGCACCCGCAGCCCGATCTGGAAGACTTCCCGCATGTCATTGGCGAGCAGCAGGCCGGCGCGGAATTCCGGCCGCCATAAATCGGCCCAGGCCTTGACCCGCGCGGGATCGAAGCGCCGCGCGTTCAACGCGATGGCGGTCGTACCCCAAAGGTAGGGGACGCTCCAGCGGTTGCCGGGATCGAAGGGCTGGTTGAGATGGCGCGGGTCCAGCGCGCGCCAATGCGGCAGGCGCGCGTGTTGGAGCGGTTGCAATAGACCTTCCCGGCCCAGCCTGTCGATGTAGTAGGTAGAAGGCACGATCAGATCGTAGCCCTTGCCGCCCAGCAGCTTGAGCTTGGCGTACATCGCCTCGTTGCTGTCATAGGTCGAGTAGCGCACGAAAATGCCGGTTTCGGCCGTAAACCGTTCCAGCACCTCGGCGGGAAGGTAGTCGGACCAGTTGAAGAAGCGGATTTCGGGCGGAGCGGCCGGCGAGGTTCGCGCCATCATCAGCAGCAGGAGCAGTATGAGCAGCCGGCGCATCAGGCTTTTCGACTCAGGAGCCGCTGCGATATCGTGACGAACACCAGCGACAGGCTGAACAATAGCGCTGCCAAGGCGTTGACCTCCGGCTTCACGCCCATGCGCACCATGGAATAGATGCGCAGCGGCAGCACCTCGAAGTCGGGACCGGTCACGAAAAAGCTCACTACCACGTCATCCAGGGACAGGGTGAAGCTGAGCAGCCAGCCCGCGGCGATGGCCGGGAGCGCCAGCGGCAGGACCACATGCCGGATGGCCTGGCCTTCGCTGGCGCCGAGATCACGAGCCGCTTCGAGCAGGCGTGGATCAAAATCCTTCAGCCGCGATAAGACGGTTACAGCCACGAAGGGCAGACAGAAGGTGACATGCGCCAGCAGCAAGGAGCCAAATCCCAGCGGCAGTCCGACCGCGATGAACAGCACCAGCAGCGAGACGCCCATCACGATCTCCGGCGACATCAGGGTTACGAACAGCAGGCCCTGGAAGAACGCACGTCCTGGCAGCCGATAAAGCCGCAGGCCGACCGCCCCCAGCGTTCCGATGGCCGTGCCCAGGGTGGCGGCGAGCGCCGCAACCGCCAGAGAGTTCTGTGTGGCGTCGATCAGCGCCTGATCTTCCTGGAGGTTCCGATACCACTGCCAGCCGAGTTGATCCCAGTGGGTTCCGTAGGGTGAGGCATTGAAGGAATAGGCTACCAACACCGCCATGGGTAGGTACAGGAATCCGAAAACCAGCCATAGCCAGGCTCTGCCGAGACTAGACATCGGCGCCTTCCGCATCGCCCATGCGGCGCTGCGCGAGCCGGTACAGGGCCAGGAACAGGAATAAGAGCCCGATCACCACCAGGCTGGCGGCCGCGCCGAACGGCCAGTCGCGGGCATCGAGAAACTGATCCTTGAGCAGGGCGCCGATCATCAGATTGCGCGCCCCGCCCAGCACGTCGGTCACATAGAAGAGCCCCAGGGCGGGGAGGAATACCAGCAGGCAGCCAGCGGCGATACCCGGCAGGGTCAGGGGCACGATGACATGCCGGAAGCGCGCCAGGGGGCTCGCCCCCAAATCCGCTGCCGCTTCGATCAGGCGCGGGTCCAGCTTTTCGAAGCTGGAGTAAAGGGGCAGGATCATGAAGGGCAAAAGGACATACACCAGTCCGATGCTGACCGCCCAGCCGCTATAGAGCAGGCGCACCGGCTCGTCGATCAGTCCCAGGGCCAGCAGCAGGCTGTTGAGCGCCCCCTTGGCCGCGAGCAGGCTGCGGATGGCGTAAACCCGCACCAGCGAGTTGGTCCAGAACGGGATGATGACCAGGGTGAGCAGCGCGGGACGCCAGCGGCGCTCGACGCGGGAGAGCACCCAGGCGAACGGATAGGCGACCAACAGACAGAGCAGTGTGGCCAGGGCGGCGGTCAGGAGCGAGTCGACGAAGACCCTGAGATAGATCGGGTCGAGCAGACGGTGGTAATTCTCCAGCGTCGGGACGGGCGCGATGAAGCCCGCTTCGTCACGGCTCAGAAGGCTGACCGCCAACACCAGCAGGGTTGGCAATAGCGTGAACAGCAGGAGCCAGAGCGGTAGCAGGGCCAGGGAGATTCGGGTCATCCGAGGAATCCGTGCCTGCGCCGCGGTTCACTCTGAAGCCAGGTGCTCACGTGGCCCGCCCGGTTTGATACTTGGCCACGCCCCCGGTCTGACTGAAACGACTCAGCCATCGATGAGAGCTGGGCGGTTGGGGGGCCGTTGGACGGACGAAAAGCGTTCGATCGAAGGTAGGGGCGCGGAGCAATGCAAGCTGCACAGCGCCAGACATTACTTCGCCAGCAGGATCAGTTCATTGTTGGCGTCATCAATGGTCATCTTGAAGCGCTGGAGGAAACTCATGCCCAGGAGCTGATTGCCACTGAGCTTGTCGTCCGCGATAAAGCTGACTTCGACATCGGCGGCCGAGACGCCGCCAATCCTGACATGCCGCAAACGGCCCAGTTGCATTGGCACCACGCCGCTGGCGGTCTGGCTGGTTCCCTTGCGCAGGTCCTGGGCGGTAAAGCCGAGTTCGGCGATGCGGGAGGACGGCAGAACCAGCGTGGTGGCGCCGGTATCGACCATGAGTGGCAGGGTCTGGGACATGCCGTTGGGTCCGATCAAAGTGGCATCCACCTGATGATGAGCGCCCACTCGCCGGGTTTTCACATACGCGCTGCTGGCCGAGCCTTTGGGTCCGGATTCACCACGCCGGCTGATGATGCGTAGGGTGTCAATGACGCCTGGCCGGGTTTGCGTCACCACATAATTGAAGTCCTGGAGCAGGTGCCGGATCTGCTCCAGAGGGGCTCCTTCGGCGTTTCCCGCCGGTTCGTCGCCGAGCCGGCCCAGACCTTCGACCTGGAAGCCGCGTTGTTGGGAGAGTTCGCGCAGTTGCTCCTGGAGGGTATCGGCGGCCATTAGCGGATTGGCCCAAACGGCCAGCAGGCAGATCCATCCCCGCCAGATCATGGACTCAACCGGCTTGCGGCGATCGTGTCAGACCAGGTTACGGGCCTGATCGAAGGCCGCGCGAAAGTCCAGGTAGAGCGGGGTTTCAGTAGTCAGCAATGAGGCCAGCAGGGCATTTTGCAGCTTGTATTTGATGTCGCCCACGGCCAGGGCGCCGATACCGACGGCGCTGGTTGAATTCACGGTATGGATCATGGGTTCGCCGTTGTGCATCCGCTTGATGCCTTCGATACCCAGAGGGGGCACTGCATTGACATCGCCAGCCACCTTCAACTGCACGGCGTCCGACAGAACGCTGGCGTTGAGTACCTGTACCCCGGCCTTGGCGGTGCAGAATACGATGTCGGCTTGAGCCACCAGTCGCGCCTTGTCGGCATCGGAACTGGCGTAGGTGCCGACCAGCTTGGAACCACAGCGAGAGTTGTATTCCCTGGCCTTGTCCAGGGCCACATCGATGTTGAAGGGATCGACGATCGTGACATTGGCGCCCGCCAGGGAAGCAATCACACCGGTGGCAATGCCGACCGGTCCGGTACCGCCGAAGACCACGGCCTGTGCGCCTTTGAGTTCGTCGCCGTGCCGGACTTTCAACTGCTTCTCGACACAGGCGACCAGCGCGGCGGCCGTAGTGAAGGCGCCGCTGGGATCGGCCAGTACCGAGATGACGAACGGTGGCACCATGGCATTTTTCGCGGTTTCCAGCATGTTCAGGGCGATACCGATATCGCGGCCGCCGATGAAGATGCCAGTGCGTTTCACCCCGGCGGGTCCACGCGAAAAAATGGCGTCCTGCACCAGACCGTTGACCTGCTCCGGCTGAACATTGTCATAGGGGAAAATCAGGTCGAACCCCGCATCCACTGCCATGTTGATATCGAATGGACTGACATGCGGCATGGGATCCAGCATGTGTAAAACGCTGCGCTTTTCGGATTTTTCCATGGGGGTTGCCTATCTGTGGCTAGGGGGCGGCCGTCGCTGAATCAAGCGACCGTTCCGGTCTCGAACGGTCGCCGAAACCGGGCTGGCTTAAAGTTTACTGGCAAATTCGCGCGCCATTTCAAAGGCGTCGTCAAAGCTCAGGTAAACCGGACTGTCGGATTCACGCATTCTTTTGAGCAGTGCGCTTTGGGTTTTGTATTTGATGTTGCCTATCGCCAGGGCGCCGACGCCCACCGCCCCGCTCTGGGAGCCTTCAATCGGATGGCCGCGATGATGGGCATCCAGGCCGGCAATGCCGGAAGGGGGGACAGCATTGACGTCCGCCGCGACCTTGAGTTGCGGGGCCGCCGCGACCAGTTCGGCGCTCAGGACCTGAATGCCGGCCGCCGCCGTGGCAAAGACGATATCGGTGTCGAGGATCAGGGTCGATTTGTTGGCGTCCGCGTCACCCTCGATTTGGGTGGTGCCATCGCCAAACTCGGTATCGCAGAGCGTCGAAATGGCCTGCGCTTTTTCGAGCTGGCGTCCAATGATCTTGACCATGGCGCCCGCCTTGGCCGCCAGCGTCGCGGCGATCTGACCGACCGGGCCGGTGCCCCCCAGGCATAGCACTTTCTTGCCCGTCAGGTCCATGTGAAATCGGGTTTCCAGTTCACGTTCCACTACCGCGACCATGGCGGCGGCCGTGGTGAAGGCGCCGCTGGGATCGGCGAAGACGGAAACCTCGAACGGCGGGACCATCGACTTTCGTGCGCCGCGTACCATGTCCACTGCCATCCTGGCGTCCCGGCCGCCGATAAAGATGCCGGTACGCTTGACCCCGGCCGGACTGCGGGAAAAAATGGCGTCCTGCACCAGCCCCTGCACTTCACCGGGTTCAACGTGCAGATAGGGAACCGCCGATGTCCACCCCGCGTCCAGGGCCATATTGACGTCGAAGGGACTCAGGTTCTTTTCCGGTGTGAACATGTGCAGAATGTAGGGTTTTTCCATGAACGGGTTTCTCCAAGGTCAAAAACGGGACGCATGAGGGCTCAAACCCGGAGCATGCGTTGCAAGCGCGCGAGCATAGCATATTTGCAGAGTCGGATGGCTTCAGGCAGTTCCTGATGCGTCTCGTGGTTGGCGAGTCTGCTGTTCCAGAAATTTTTTCGCCTGTCAATTGTCAGTCCATGGAAAACACGTATAATCGCCCGTCGTTTTTTAGTCAGATCAATTCCCAACTATCGAGAGGTTGAACCCGATCGTGAGCAGCAGTTATTTCTTTACTTCCGAGTCCGTTTCCGAAGGCCATCCCGACAAGGTGTCCGATCAGATTTCCGATGCGATCCTCGACGCCATCCTGGCGCAGGACAAGCACTCCAGGGTGGCGGCGGAGACGCTGTGCAACACCGGCCTGGTCGTCCTGGCGGGAGAAATCACGACCAGCGCCAATGTCGACTACATCAAGGCGGCGCGCGATGTGCTCCAGCAAATTGGCTATGACAACACCGACTATGGCATCGACTACAAGGGCTGCGCGGTGCTGGTGGCCTACGACAAACAGTCACCCGATATCGCGCAGGGCGTGAACAAGGCCTATGACGATGATCTGGGCCAGGGCGCCGGCGATCAGGGCCTGATGTTCGGTTACGCCTGCGATGAAACCCCGACCCTGATGCCGCTGCCGATCTATCTGTCCCACCGTCTGGTGGAGCGACAGGCGCATCTGCGACATGATGGTCAGCTCACCTGGCTGCGGCCCGACGCGAAGAGTCAGGTGACCGTGCGTTATGTCAACGGCAAGGCGGACTCCATCGATACGGTCGTTTTATCCACACAGCACGCTCCGGATGTATCCGACAGCACCCTGCGCGAAGCCGTGATCGAGGACATCATCAAGCCGGTATTGCCGAAGGAGATGATCAAGGGCGACATCAACTTCCTGGTCAACCCGACCGGACGGTTCGTGGTCGGCGGCCCGCAGGGTGACTGTGGTCTGACGGGACGCAAGATCATCGTGGATACCTATGGTGGCGCGGCTCCCCATGGCGGCGGCGCGTTCTCCGGCAAGGACCCGTCCAAGGTCGACCGTTCGGCGGCTTATGCCGGCCGTTATGTAGCCAAGAACATCGTCGCCGCGGGTCTGGCCTCGCGTTGCATGATCCAGTTGTCCTATGCCATCGGCGTCGCCGAGCCCACCAGCGTCATGGTTGAAACCTATGGCACTGGCAGGATCTCGGACGACAAGATCACCGATCTGGTGTTGAAGCATTTCGATCTGCGGCCCAAGGGCATCGTCAACATGCTGGACCTGTTGCGTCCCATCTATCTGAAAACCGCCGCCTACGGTCACTTTGGCCGCGAGGAGCCGGAATTCACCTGGGAAAAGACCGACAAGGCCGCCGCGCTGCGCGAAGACGCCGGCTTGCCACCGCTCTGATACGAGCAGGGGAGTGACCGCATGAACTGGGCCGAGGTGCTAGCCGACCGGAGCTTACGCGATCTCCCCTACAAGATCGAGCTCGACCGCTATGGCAACATCCTCATGAGCCCGGCCAGTAACCGGCATGGGCGGCTGCAATCTCTGCTAGCCGCCCTGCTGGAACGGCAATTGGGGGGGGAGACGCTGATCGAGTGCTCGGTGGATACGCCCGAGGGCGTCAAGGTGGCCGATGTGGCTTGGTGCTCGCCGGACTTCCTGGCCCGGCAGGGTTACACCACGCCCTACCCGGAGGCGCCGGAAATCTGTATCGAGGTCCGCTCGCCGTCCAATTCCAGTGAGGAGATGCGCATGAAAATTGACCTGTACCTGGGACAGGGCGCTCGCGAGGTCTGGATGGTGTTCGAGACCGGCGAGGTGCGCTTCTTTGGCCCCGAAGGCGAGCGTCCCCGCTCTGAATTTCCGGTGGAATTGGGGCCTGAATTCAGGCACTGACTTTTACCATCACCCCGAGGAGCGCTGCGACGGTTGTGACCGCCAGGCTCGGGGGGATGTTTTTTTTCAACGGCGCTCGATTCACCCACCGGTTTTCGTGGTGTTTCGAGCTTCGTTCTCGCGGCAGCCGGTGGATTGCAACCGATAAGGAGCCATTAACCGATGAATGCAGTCCGCAAACCCGAACCCTTTACCGACTTCAAGGTCGCCGACCTGTCCCTGGCCACTTGGGGCCACAAGGAAATCCGCATCGCCGAGACCGAAATGCCGGGCCTCATGGCGATCCGCGAGGAGTATGCCGCGAGCAAGCCCCTGGCCGGCGCTCGCGTGACCGGCTCGCTGCACATGACCATCCAGACGGCGGTGCTGATCGAGACGCTGACCGCCCTGGGCGCGGAAGTGCGCTGGGCGTCCTGCAATATCTTCTCCACCCAGGACCATGCCGCGGCCGCCATCGCCGACCAGGGCATCCCGGTCTTCGCCGTCAAGGGCGAATCGCTGGAGGAATACTGGGACTACACCCACCGCATCTTCGAATGGGCGGATGGCGGGTACTCCAACATGATCCTGGATGACGGCGGCGACGCCACCCTGCTGCTCCATTTGGGCGCCAAGGCCGAGCAGGATCAATCCGTACTGGCCAATCCGGGCTCCGAGGAGGAGCGTGTCCTGTTTGCCGCCATCAAATCCAAGTTGGCGACCGACCCGACCTGGTACTCGGTACGCCTGGCCGCCGTCAAGGGCGTGACCGAGGAAACCACCACCGGCGTGCATCGCCTGTATCAGATGCACGCCAAGGGTGAACTGAAATTCCCCGGCATCAACGTCAACGACTCCGTCACCAAGTCCAAGTTCGACAACCTGTACGGCTGCCGCGAATCGCTGGTCGACGGCATCAAGCGTGCCACCGACGTCATGGTCGCCGGCAAGATCGCTGTCGTGGCCGGGTATGGGGACGTGGGCAAGGGTTCCGCCCAGGCGCTGCGCGCCCTGTCCGCCCAGGTGTGGGTGACCGAAATCGACCCGATCTGCGCCCTGCAGGCGGCGATGGAAGGCTACCGCGTGGTCACCATGGACTATGCCGCCGACAAGGCGGACATTTTCGTCACCGCGACCGGCAACTACCACGTCATCACCCATGACCACATGGCGAAGATGAAGGACCAGGCCATCGTCTGCAACATCGGCCACTTCGACAACGAAATCGAAGTCGCGGCAATCGAAAAGTACCAGTGGGAAGAGATCAAGCCCCAGGTTGATCACGTCATCTTCCCCGATGGCAAGCGCATCATCCTGCTGGCCAAGGGCCGTCTGGTGAACCTGGGTTGCGGCACCGGCCATCCGTCCTACGTGATGTCCTCCAGCTTCGCCAACCAGACCATCGCGCAGATCGAACTGTGGACCGAGCGTGATTCCGGCAAGTACCCGGTCGGCGTCTATACCCTGCCCAAGCACCTGGACGAGAAGGTCGCCCGCCTCCAGCTCAAGAAGCTCAACGCCCAGTTGACCGAACTGTCGGCCGAGCAGGCCGCCTACATCGGCGTCGCCGTGGAAGGTCCGTACAAGCCGGAGCATTACCGCTACTAAGGACGCTTCGCGCAAGCCGAGGCCGAGGGGCGGGTAAAGCGGTTGCCAACCCGCCCGTTCTCCCATTCAAAGCCGGGCCGCTCTCGCTGCCGCGGGAGCGGCACCATGCTCATTGTGATCCGCCATGGAATCCCAAAAAAAATACCCGCAAATCTTCAGTATGGAGTTTTTCCCGCCACGGACATCCGAGGCGGAGGAGAATCTGGGCCGCGTCCTGACCCAACTGGCGCCGCTCGGACCGCGCTTCTGCTCGGTGACATTTGGCGCGGCGGGCTCCACCCGTGAAAAAACCTTCGATACGGTCTGCGACATCCAGCAACATCGCGGACTGGAAGCCGCGCCGCATCTCTCCTGTATCGCCTCGACCCGCGAAAATATTCGCGAAGTCCTGCAAGCCTACCGCGGTCATGGCATTCGCCACATCGTCGCCCTGCGCGGCGACATGCCCTCGGGCATGATGTCGGCGGGCGAATTCCGCTACGCCAATGAGTTGGTGGCGTTCATCCGCGAGGAAACCGGCGATCATTTCCATATCGAAGTGGCGGCCTATCCCGAGATGCATCCGCAGGCGGCGAATCTGGAGGGCGATCTCAACAACTTCAAACGCAAGGTCGATGCCGGCGCGAACGGCGCCATCACCCAGTATTTCTTCAACCCGGAGGCCTATTTCCGCTTCATCGACGATTGCGAGCGGCTGGGGATCGGCATCCCCATCGTGCCGGGCATCATGCCGATCACGAATTACGCGCAAATCTCCCGTTTCTCCGAGATGTGCGGGGCCGACATCCCGCGCTGGATGCGCAAGCGCCTGGAAGGCTTCGGGGATGACCGCGCGGCCATCCGCGCCTTTGGCCTGGAGGTGATCTCCGATTTGTGCCGCCGCTTGTTGGAGCAGGGGGCGCCAGGACTGCATTTCTATACGCTCAACCAGTCCGAGGCGGTGCTGGGCATCTGGAACAATCTGGGGTTGCCCCACTCCGCCTGAAGTCCGGGGGGGTGTCTTGACCGGCCTGGTCACGGACCTGGGGCTGCCGCGCCCGGGTTGATGAAGCCATTCAACCCGCCTTCGCCTTGTGTTACCTTCTGAAGTCCCACAACCACCACACCAGGAAACATCATGAGCCTGCTTGATTTCGTAACCGATATCGGACACTCCCTGTTCAACAGCGATGAGAAAGCCGCCGAGGCCATCAAGAATCATATACTGGCCGACAATCCCGGCATCGACGATCTGGGTGTGTCTTACCAAAAGGGTTTCGTCACCCTGACCGGGGCCAGCCAGACCTGGGAGGCGGTGGAAAAAGCCATTCTGATGGCCGGCAATGTCAAGGGCGTGGGCAAGGTGATCAGCAATATCCAGGTGGCCGAGGGTGCGGAGATCGCGCCGGCGGAACTGGGCGGTTCCGGGTCAGGGCAGTATTACGAAATCAAGAGCGGCGATACCCTGTCCGCGATCGCCAAGCACCTCCTGGGCGACGCCAACGCTTATATGAAGATCTTCGAGGCCAACCGCGAGGTCATCAAGGATCCCAACAAGATATTTCCGGGTCAGAAGATCCGCATCCCCGGCTAAGTTCCCGACCCGATACCCGCTCTGGCCGGCGTCGCCACCCGCCCTGCCCTGAACATGTCCAACCGCGACTGGTCCGCCCGCGACCTGGCCGTACTCTGGCATCCCTGCACCCAGATGAAGGATCACGAGGACCTGCCGATGATCCCCATTCGGCGGGGGCAGGGTGTCTGGCTGGAGGATTTCGAGGGCAAGCGCTACCTCGACGCCATCAGTTCCTGGTGGGTCAATCTGTTTGGCCATGCCAACCCTCACATCAATGCCGCGCTCAGGGATCAGCTCGACACGCTGGAGCATGTGATTCTGGCCGGCTTCACCCACCCGGCTGCCATCGAACTGGCGGAACGGTTGACCCGGCTGGCCCCGGCGGGTCTTGACCGCTGCTTCTATGCCGACAACGGCTCCTCCGCCGTTGAAGTGGCGCTGAAGATGAGCTTTCACTATTGGCGCAATGCCGGCAAAACCGGAAAATCGCGCTTTATTACCCTAGCCAACAGTTATCACGGCGAGACCTTGGGGGCGCTGGCCGTAGGCGATGTTCCCCTCTACAAGGAAACCTATGCGCCGCTGCTGATGCGGCCCATCGTTGTGCCAGGCCCGGATTGTTATGAGCGGGCGCCCGACGAAGGCTGGGAAGGCTGCACACGGCGCCGCTTCGCGGCAATGGAACGGGCGCTGGCCGAGCATGCCCACGAGACCGCCGCCGTCATCATCGAGCCGCTGGTCCAGTGCGCCGGCGGCATGCGCATGTATGACCCGGTCTATCTGACGCTGCTCCGGGAAGCCTGCGACGCCCATGGGGTTCATCTCATCGCCGACGAAATCGCCGTGGGTTTCGGCCGTACCGGCACCCTGTTCGCCTGCGAGCAGGGTCCTATCCGCCCCGACTTTCTCTGTCTCTCGAAAGGCCTGACCGGTGGCTACCTGCCGTTGTCCTGCGTGTTGACCACCCCCGAGATCTACGCCGCCTTCTATGACGAATACGTCAAGCAGCGCGCCTTCCTGCATTCCCATAGCTACACCGGCAACGCCCTGGCCTGCCGGGCGGCGCTGGCGAGCCTGGACCTGTTCGAACGGGACGACGTGCTGGGCCGTAACCGGATGCTGGCGCGGCGGATGGCTGAGGTGGCAGCGCACCTGACCGACCATCCACAGGTGGCCGAGGTGCGGCAGACCGGCATGATTCTGGCCATCGAACTGGTCAGGGAGAAGGCCTCGCGCGAGCCCTACCCCTGGCAGGAGCGACGCGGCCTGCGGGTCTACCGCCATGCCCTAAGCCGAGGCGTGCTGCTGCGTCCGCTCGGCAACGTCATCTATTTCATGCCGCCCTATGTGATCAGCCCCGAGGAAATCCAGCTCATCGCTACAGTGGCGACAGAGGGCATCGATCTGGCCACGTGGGACTGAAAGTCATGACTCCACGCCGGGGAAGGTCACCCACCCACGACCGGGGCTTGGTGAGCTTGGAGCGTCTCGGTTTCAGTTTCGAGCGCGGCGGCGTCCATACCGCCCGGACGATGATGCTTGTCGAGTTGCGCGCTTTGCTGTCTTTCGTGGAATGGTCTGACGCAGCGAAGGCCGCCTACCTCGAAGCCATCCAGACCGCCAATTGCCTGGGCAAGCGCTCGGGCAGGACGCGGACGCTGACCTTCCGGCACCTGGCCGACCTCTACGCACTCGATCCCAGCTTGTTGGTGTTCCGTGCCCTGCGTTTCTTCTGGCAACGCGAGGTGGAAGGTCAGCCGCTGTTGGCGGCCCTGTGCGCCTACACGCGCGACCCCATGCTTCGGGCCACAGCGCCCTTTGTACTGGCGTTCCAGGAAGGGGCCACTGTCACCCGTGAGGGGACGGAAGAGTTCATCGATGCGCAAGAGCCGGGGCGCTTCAGCAAGGCCACGCTCAAGTCCACTGCGCAGAACATCAATTCGTCCTGGACCCAATCAGGTCACCTGTCTGGCCGCGTCCGCAAGGTGCGGGCCCGTGCCGTGGCGACGCCAGGCGCGGTGTCGTTGGCGTTGCTTCTGGGCTATGTCAGTGGTCTGCGCGGGGAATCGCTGTTCAAGAGCGACTACACCCGAATGCTCGACTGCTCGTTCGAAAGAACGATTGAGCTGGCCGAGGACGCCTCGCGCCGGGGCTGGATCTCGCTCAAGCGCGTCGGCCAGGTGATCGAGGTGCTATTCCCGAACCTGATCACCGCGCAGGAAATGGAGTGGCTCCGTGAGCAGAATTAAGCGATTGACCCAGTCTTACAGCAAGTACGTGGCTGTGCCATGGCGCGACGACTCCGCCGCCGCCCAGCGCGTCATTTTCTGCGTCTACCACGAGACAGAAGAGCTGCGCCTGCGGGCCAAAGTCGACGAGTTCGAGATCGCCACCCGGGCTGCAGGCCATGACTGGGCATTGTTCGAC
>Ga0172367_10000817_pt1 | contig 46726 bp, 45 predicted proteins | sample Lak10m_FD_114542 | JGI IMG/M metagenome (GOLD analysis project Ga0172367, IMG submission 114542) | Freshwater microbial communities from Kabuno Bay, South-Kivu, Congo - kab_022012_10m | ecosystem: Environmental > Aquatic > Freshwater > Lake | place: Democratic Republic of the Congo: South-Kivu...
CAGACCAGTAACTACGATGCCGAAACTGGAAACGTGAACACCGACCGTGGTGCGGGCATTGTGCTATACTCGGTTTCGGGTTCAACCCGTGCTGCGGCCAAAGATGCCCGCGAAGTGGAGGAGAAGCTGGAACGCCAAATGCCATCGCGTGGCGAATCGACTGTGGTAAGCACAGACGACCTACGCAAACTGGGCTATACGGAAGATGAGGCTGCCCGCAAGGCCACGGCCTACAACGTTTATCAGAAGGCCAAACAGACCGCGCAGCGCGAGGATGTGATGAACGGTTTCGGCAACAACGGTGGCGAGGAGTTTCTGAGCTTCCTGCAAACGGGCGAAGGCCTTGTGATTGCAAAAGACAATGCGTGGAAGAGCTGGTATGATGATGTTTCGGGTAAGATGATCCGCATTCAGAACCAGGATGGAAGCTGGAACGGCCACCACTGCATCACCAGCCCGGTGTTCTGCACCGCCACCTGTCTGCTCATCCTTTCCATAGAGAACGACCTGCAAGGACTGCAGAAAATGGGTGGAAGTTAGTGGGGAGATAGGCCTAACGGAACAGGGGCGCGATGCATCGCGCCCCTGTGTTTTATAGGCACTTGCACTTCCTATCTTTGCGCCCCAATTTCATTTCACATGTCAGACGATAAGAAGGTCATTTTCTCGATGGTGGGCGTCAGCAAGACGTTCCAATCCAACAACAAGAAGGTTCTCAATAATATCTACCTCTCGTTCTTCTACGGGGCCAAGATCGGTATCATCGGTCTCAACGGCTCGGGTAAATCAACCCTGCTCAAGATCATTGCAGGGGTCGATAAAAGCTTTCAGGGTGATGTGGTTTTCTCTCCCGGCTATTCGGTTGGATACTTGGAACAGGAACCGCAGCTTGATCCTAACAAAACCGTGAAGGAAGTGGTGATGGAAGCGGTTGCAGACCTTGCCGCCATTATGAAGGAATACGATGAGGTGAACCTGAAATTCGGGGAGCCGATGAGCGATGATGAGATGAACAAACTCATCGAACGTCAGGGTGTTCTGTCCGATAAGATCGAAGCGATGGGCGGCTGGGAACTCGACCACAAGCTCGAAAGGGCCATGGACGCGCTGCGTTGTCCACCCGATGATCAGAAGGTCGGAACCCTTTCGGGTGGTGAGAAGCGCAGAGTGGCGCTGTGCCGTCTGCTGCTTCAAGAACCGGACATCCTCCTTTTGGACGAACCTACCAACCACTTGGATGCCGAGAGTATCGATTGGTTGGAGCAACACTTGCAGCAGTACAAGGGAACGGTAATTGCCATTACGCACGACCGTTACTTCCTCGATAACGTGGCTGGATGGATCCTCGAACTCGACCGTGGCGAAGGCATTCCATGGCAAGGGAACTACAGCAGCTGGCTCGATCAGAAGAGCAAGCGACTGGCGCAGGAAGAGAAGCAGGCCAGCAAGCGAAGAAAAACATTGGAGCGCGAGTTGGAGTGGGTGCGTATGAGCCCAAAGGCACGTCAGGCCAAGAGCAAAGCCCGTTTGAGCGCGTACGACAAGCTTTTGAACGAGGATGTGAGGGAGAAGGAAGAGAAGTTGGAGATCTTCATTCCGAACGGACCGCGTTTGGGAACCAACGTCATCGATGCCATCGACATCTCGAAAGCCTATGGCGATAGACTGCTTTACGAACACTTGAACTTTAGCCTGCCACCGAACGGAATCGTGGGCATCATTGGCCCGAACGGTGCGGGTAAGACCACGCTTTTCCGCATGATCATGGGATTGGAGAAACCCGATACGGGCCAGTTTACCGTGGGCGATACCGTAAAAGTGGCCTACGTGGATCAGCAACATTCGAGCATCGATCCGAACAAAACGGTGTGGGAAACCATTTCCAACGGGTTGGAAGAGATGGAGTTGGGCGGAAGAAGGATCAACTCACGCGCTTACGTTTCGCGCTTCAACTTCGGTGGTGGCGACCAAGGCAAGAAGGTTGAAATGCTTTCGGGCGGTGAACGCAACCGTTTGCATTTGGCCATGACCTTGAAGCAGGAAGCGAACGTGCTGCTGCTGGATGAGCCGACCAACGATATTGACGTGAATACGCTGCGTGCGTTGGAAGAAGGTTTGGAGAACTTTGCGGGTTGTGCGGTGGTCATCAGCCACGATCGTTGGTTCTTGGACCGTATTTGCACGCACATCCTCGCGTTCGAAGGCGATTCGCAGGTGTACTACTTCGAAGGCGGCTACTCCGACTACGAAGAAAACCGCAAGAAACGCTTGGGAGACACAGGCCCAAAACGATTGAAGTATAGAAAGTTGGTAGGCTAAAAGCTTGTAGCTAATACCTGATGGCTAATCTGAACACCCCCAAAGGAACCCGCGATTTTTCTCCTGCCGAAATGGTGAGGCGGAACTACATTTTTGATACCGTCAAAAGCGTTTTCAAGAAGTATGGTTACCAGCCCATCGAAACTCCGGCCATGGAGAATTCCGAAACCCTGATGGGAAAGTATGGCGAGGAAGGTGATCGATTGATCTTCAAGATTCTGAATTCTGGAGATTATCTGAAGGACGTTTCGGATCAGACACTCGTCACTCGTCACTCGTCACTCGTCACTCAAATCTCCGAAAAAGCCCTGCGCTACGACCTGACAGTTCCATTTGCCCGTTACGTGGTGCAGCACAGAAACGAGATCACGTTTCCGTTCAAGCGGTATCAGGTGCAGCCCGTGTGGCGAGCCGACCGTCCGCAGAAAGGCCGTTACCGCGAGTTTTACCAATGCGACATTGATGTGATCGGTAGCGATTCGTTGCTCAACGAAGTGGAAATGGTGCAGGTGGTCGATGAGGTTTTCAGCAAGCTGAATGTGCCCGTTACCGTTAAGATCAACAACCGCAAACTGTTGGCCGCCATTGCCGAGGTGATCGGAGCGCCCGATGCGTTTGTAGATATTACCGTGGCGCTCGATAAACTCGATAAGATAGGCGAGGAGAAGGTGTGCAACGAACTCAGGGAGCGCGGCATTTCCGATGCTTCCATCGAAAAGCTGTTGCCACTCATGCGTTTTCAAGGAAACACAGCCGAGAAGCTGGAATTCCTGAAAACCTACCTCGGAAGCAACGAAACAGGACAGAAGGGAATTGCGGAGGTTTCTGAAGTACTCGGAACCGCGCAGCAACTCATTTCAGACAGAACGGTCCTCGAACTCGACCTCACTCTTGCCCGCGGACTGAACTACTACACAGGTGCCATTTTTGAAGTACGTTCCAATATTGACGGAACGCTTTCGAGCAGCATTTCGGGCGGTGGCCGTTATGACGACCTCACAGGCATCTTCGGCATGCCCGATGTTTCGGGTGTCGGTATCTCGTTCGGTGCAGACAGAATTTATGATGTGCTTCAGGAAGCGGATCTGTTCCCCGAGTTCACATCAGACAGCACCCAGGTGTTCTTCGTCAACTTCGGAGAGAAGGAAGCCACCTATTGCCTCGGCCTGTGCAAGCAACTTCGCGAGGCTGGCATCAATACGGAACTCTATCCTGATAGTGCCAAAATGAAGAAGCAGATGACCTACGCCAACAACAACAATATTCCGTTTGTGGCAATGGTCGGTACACAGGAAATGGAAGCCGGTAAGATCGGCCTGAAGAATATGGTCACAGGTGAGCAGAGTTCGGTGACTGTGGCTGAGTTGATTTCTATCGTCAGGAAATAGTTCAACGTTTCGAGTTCAAAGTTCAAGGTGCGGTTATCCCGCGTAGCCACTTTGAACCCCGAACATTAAACGTTGAACTTCGAACTCACTCCTTTACCAAAGGATAATCTACTATCAACAGGTTTGCGGACAGGTTCAATCTCACCGTTAGGTGTCTTATCATATCAACCGTGAGTTTCCGCTTGCGGTTCAATACCTCTGAAACGCGGCTTTTTCCACCTATTTCAGGTATCAGGTCAACCTGCTTGAGTTGCATTTCCTTCATTCGGATCTTGATGGCTTCGATCGGGTCGGGGCTGTCGATTGGATAATTCGCCTTTTCATATTCATCGATCATCATTCCAAGGATGTCCGCTTCATCACTTTCGGCAGTTCCCATCGGGGCATCAAAAAGCAATTCCATGCGCGCCAACGCATCTTGGTAGTCAGATTCTGATCTTATCGGTTTCAAGTTCATTTCAGTTTGTTTTAAACATTATCTGCATCGATTCGGTCGTATTCGGCATGAGTTCCGATAAAACGGATGAAAGCCCATTGTTTCTCAAAATTGAATTTTACCACCAATCGATAAGAATTTCCTTTGATGTTGAACACTACTCGCCCATTCTTGAGAATGCTTGCACTGGCATAGAACTGTTTCACATCGTTTGGACTTTTCCAATTGGCACTCATTGCCGTGTCATACCATGTTTTGAGGTATTGCTCAGAATCCGCATGCCTTTCCCAAAATTGACGCAGCGTACTTTTCGCAAATATTCTCTTCATCAAGTTGAATGTGACCTCGCAAAGGTAAAAGAAAGTTCTCGATTTGAGAACCTTTGAGTTGCAAGTTCAACGTTTAACGTTGCACAACTTTAGAACCCCGAACATTAAACGTTGAACTTCGAACTCACTCGACTGTTACCTTTGCGCCCCGTGAATACCACCGTTGAAAATAAGGCCGAGAAGGTAAAACCTTACAACGAGCAAGGTTCCAAGAAGGAGCAAGTGGCGAACATGTTCAACAACATCGCCCACAAATACGACTTCCTTAACCGTTCGCTTTCCATGGGCATCGACATCATTTGGCGCAAAAAAGCCATTGCCCAGCTAAAGGAATTAAAACCGAAAACGATACTTGATGTGGCCACAGGAACGGGCGATGTGGCTTTGGAGGCCATGAGTCTGAACCCTGAAAGGATCACTGGTATTGACATTTCGGTCGGTATGTTGGAGTTGGGCCGTCAGAAAGTGGCCAAGCGCAACCTCTCTCAGAAGATAGAACTGCTGGAGGGTGATTCTGAGAATCTTCCGTTCGCAGACAATAATTTCGATGCAGTGACCGTTGCTTTCGGGGTGAGAAATTTTGAGAACCTTTTGAAAGGGCTCACAGAGATCAATCGTGTGCTGAGGCCGGGTGGAAAATTGGTGGTGTTGGAATTCTCGCAGCCGCGCTCGTTTCCTATCAAGCAGTTGTATTGGTTCTACTTCAATAATATCCTGCCGCTTTTCGGTAAGATGCTATCCAAGGATGATTCGGCATACACCTATTTGCCCGAATCGGTAAAGGTTTTTCCAGATGGAGCACAGTTTCTGAGCGTGATGAAGCAGGCAGGTTTTGCCGAATCGCGTCAGAAAACGCTGACCTTTGGCATTGCCAGTATTTACACGGGTACAAAACCTTGAATTGACCTTCGGTTTCAAACATATGGTACGCTTCGTGCTGCCGCTGATCATCGGCATGCTGATGCTGAATCCATCGGCACAGGCGCAGTTTCCCATCAAATTCAAGGAGAAGAAACAGCTCAACCTTACCAAGTACGACCGCAGGCTTCTGCATTTCGGCTTCTCGTTGGGAATGAACTACACCGATATTGCTGTGAAGCTGAAGGAGAACATTCAGTCGCTCGATTCGGTGTATGTGGTGGAACCGAAGGCCGCACCCGGATTTGCGCTCGGCATCATTACCGACCTGCGTTTAGGCGAACATTTCAACTTCCGTTTCGTGCCCGGTATTTCGTTTGTGGGCCGCTCCATGGTTTACACGCTTTACGAGCGCGACACGGTTCCAACGGTTTATGAAAAACCTGTGAACTCGGTGTATATGGAACTTCCGTTGTACTTCAAATTCCGTTCGCGCAGGATCAACAACTGGCGCGTTTACATCATTGGTGGCGGCAAATTCATGTACGATATGGCTACGAAAGAAGACAAGGAGTCGGATGAGGTCATTCTGAAAATGAAGCGCGAAGATTACACGTGGGATCTCGGTGTTGGCGTTGATTTCTATCTCGAATACTTCAAACTTTCTACAGAAGTGAAAATGGCCTTCGGGCTCAATAATCTGTTGGTTGACGACCAGTCGGTGTTCACCAATTCCATAAGTTCCATGAACTCGAAAACGTTCCTGTTTTCGCTTTACTTTGAGTAGCCGAAAGCTACATGAAGGATATAAATCTGGTCATTCAGGCACAGGATTACGGCAACGAACCGTTGATTCGTCAGGCCATTTCGCGTGTTTCAGGAATTCCAGTTGACGAGATAAACGGTTTTCAAGAACTGCGTAGAAGCATCGATGCGCGCAATCGCAGCATCAAGTTCAATCTGAGTGTTCGGGTTTATGCGAAAGGGGAGGAGCTGGAAGCGCATCATCCCAAGTTCGAACCACGGGAATTTCAGGATGTATCCAAGGCCGAACATGTAGTGGTTGTAGGTGCCGGTCCGGCCGGTCTGTTTACGGCTTTACGATTGATCGAACTGGGCAAAAAGCCCATCATTCTGGAACGTGGTAAGAACGTGCGTGATCGCAGACGCGACCTTGCCGCCATCAACCGCGAACATCTGGTAAACGCAGAAAGCAACTACTGTTTTGGCGAAGGTGGTGCCGGAACGTATTCAGACGGGAAACTTTACACCCGATCCACCAAAAGAGGAGACGTAAACCGTATTCTAAGCACCTTCATTCAGTTCGGTGCCGATGATGATATTCTGGTAAACACGCATCCACACATCGGAACGAACAAACTTCCCAATATCATCACTGCCATCCGCGAACTGATAATCGCTTGCGGTGGTGAAGTGCGCTTCAATTCCAGACTCACCGATATTCTTCTGAAAGACAAGGATGTTGCCGGAGTTGTCATCAATGGTGAAGAGAAACTCGAAACCAAGCATTTGGTGCTGGCAACAGGTCATTCAGCCAGAGATATTTACGAGTTGCTGCATAGGAAGGGAATCGGAATTGAGGCCAAGCAATTCGCCATGGGCGTTCGGGTAGAACATCCGCAAGAACTCATCAATTCCATTCAGTACCATGGCGCAAGTTGTGAAACGCTGCCGCCAGCTGCGTATACGTTGGTCAATCAGGTCAGCAACCGAGGCGTGTATTCTTTCTGCATGTGTCCAGGTGGAATTATTGCACCATGTGCCACTTCGCCTGGCGAAATAGTGACCAACGGTTGGAGCCCCAGCAAGCGGAACAATCCATTCGCCAATTCAGGAATTGTAGTTCCTGTTGAACCGGAGGATTACAAGCAGTTTGCCTCGGCTGGGCCGTTGGCTGGCTTGCGCTATCAGCAATTTGTGGAGCAGACCGTGTGTAAAATGGCCGGTGGAACACAGACTGCACCAGCACAGCGCTTGTCCGATTTCGTAAACGGAAAGTTGAGCTCCGATCTGCCCATTAATTCTTACAAACCTGGAACCGTTTCCATGCAGCTATCGGAAGTGTTGCCGAAAGCCATTCATCAACGTTTGCGTGGAGGTTTTCAGGAGTTCGGCAATAAAATGCGCGGCTATCTGACCAACGATGCGGTTGCCGTTGCTGTTGAAAGTCGAACCTCTTCGCCCGTTCGCATCCCAAGAAATGAACATGGGGAGCACCCACAGATAAAGGGACTATTCCCCTGTGGTGAAGGCGGTGGTTACGCGGGCGGAATTGTTTCCGCAGCCATCGATGGAGAATTGATTGCAGAAAAAATAGTTCCATCAAATAGTTGATAATCAATATGAAAGAAATTATTGTTTAATAAAATTACAAAAAGATTAAACAAAATGATTTTAGTCGATGTTGTGACTTCAAACCATAAAAAACAACATGATGAAAAAATCAACTTTATTTCTTTCAGCGATGTTGGCCGGTATATCCGCGGTCAGCGTTTCTCAAGCTCAAACCGCACGGTTGGAGGTAATCCACAATGCGGCTGATGCAGCTGCTTCGGTGGTTGACATTTACGTAAACGGAGGGCCAACTCCTTTTATTGATGATTTTGCTTTCAGAACTTCTACAGGTTTCGTGGATGTTCCAGCTGGTGTTGCGCTGAGCATTGGTGTTGCACTTGGTAACAGCGCAGGTCCACAGGACATTATTGCATCTCTGCCAGTGGGGCCGCTGATGTCTGGCGAAACGTACATTGCCATTGCCAACGGAATCGTATCTCCAACAGGTTACAGCCCGGCTCCTGCATTCGGTCTTGATATTTTCGTTGGTGCCAGAGAAGCTGCCAGTGGTGGTACCGGCACAAACGATGTGCTCGTGTATCACGGTGCCACAGACGCTCCAATGGTGGATGTGGATGAATTGAACGTGGTTGCGGGTGAAGCGATAAACGATCTTTCTTACTCAGAATTTCAAGGTTATTTGACCCTTGGAGTTCAAGATTACCTGCTGCAGATACAGGCTGCCGCAAACGGTGCTGCCGTTGCTGCTTACGATGCACCCTTGGGTACCTTGGGCGTTAATGGTGCTGCTCTGACTGTAATTGCATCAGGTTTCCTAGACCCTTCCATGAACAGCAATGGTGCTGCATTCGGATTGTACGTTTCTACGGGTGCTGCCGGTCCATTGTTGGCGCTTCCTACACCTGAAGCCCGTATAGAGATCATTCACAATTCCGCAGATGCCGCTGCCGCTGTGGTTGATGTGTTCGTAAACGGTGCAGAGGCTATCTCAGACTTCGCTTTCAGAACTACAACCGGTTTCATCACGCTTCCAGCAGGTATGCCGCTAGACATTGATGTTGCTCCGAATGGCGCTGGAATCGGAGGTTCTGTTGGAACTATTTCCATTCCTTTTCTTGCCTCTGGCGAAACTTATGTTGCGATAGCCAATGGTATTGTTTCCGGTTCAGGTTACAGCCCAGCACCAGCGTTCGGTTTGGATGTATTTGCAGGTGCAAGAGAGCAGGCAAGTGCTCAAGGAGCCAATCAGACAGACGTACTTGTTTACCATGGTTCAACAGATGCTCCAACAGTTGATGTTGCTGAAACAGGCGCTGGTGCAGGAACAGTTGTAAATGATATTGCCTATGGTGAATTCCAAGGCTATCTGGAACTTCCTACGGGCGATTATCAATTGACAATTCAGGATGCTACTGGTTCTGTGAACGTGGCATCGTTTGAGGCTCCTCTACAAACATTGATGTTGGAAGACGCTGCGCTGACCGTGCTTGCTTCAGGATTCCTCGATCCATCTATGAATTCGAACGGAGCTGGATTCGGTCTGTGGGTTTCATTGGGTGTTGGCGGTGATCTAATTCCGTTGAGCAACGTTACTGGCATCGAAGATGTTGAGTCGATCAGCAGTGCCTCATTGTTCCCGAATCCTGCAAATGACAACGCTACCATGTTCTTCGAACTTGTAGAAGACGAGAACGTAAACCTTGAAGTGGTGAATATGATGGGACAGAGCGTTTTTGTGAAGAGTTTCGGAGAGATGCTCTCAGGAAACCATAGAGTGGAAATTCCAGCATCGGAAATGACCTCTGGATTCTACTTCGTGAACCTACGCACCGATAGCGGTGTTGTATCTACAAAGTTCCAAGTAGTACGTTGATTTGATGAACTTGGAAAGGGCGTCCCGTTCCGCAAGGGGCGGGACGCTATTACATTAAGGAAATGGCACACATTCTTATTACGGGCGGTTCGGGTTCCATAGGCAGAAGTCTAATTCCAAAGCTTCGAGGCAAAGGTTATTCGGTTTCAGTTATTGGCCGCTCAGTTCACAAGAACTTGGATGTGCCAAGCTACACGTGGGACCTGCAGAAAGGAACCTTGGATGAACGTGCGTTGAAAGACGTTACGCACATTGTCCATTTGGCCGGTGCGGGCATTGCCGACAAGCCGTGGTCGCCAGCTCGCAAACAGGAGATCATCGAAAGCCGTGTGAAACCATTGCAACTTCTTTCCGAAACATTGAAGAAGAGAAACCAGCGTATTGAGGCCATCATTTCCTCATCAGCAGTCGGTTATTATGGTGGCATTACTTCCGAAAAGGTATTCACAGAAGTTGATGCCCCAGCCAACGATTTTCTAGGTTCCACCTGCAGGTTGTGGGAAGATGCGGTACAGTCTTTCAAGCCAGTGGCAGACAGGGAAGTGCGCGTTCGAACTGGAATTGTATTGATGAAGAGCGATGGCGCACTCCCGAAATTGGCGCTTCCTGTGAGATTTGGAGTAGGTGCCGCCATTGGATCTGGTAAACAGTTGATGCCTTGGATACACATCGATGACATGACATCCGTCTATCTGCACGCCATTGAAAACCGCCACATGCACGGGGCTTACAACGCGGTTTCACCCGAAAGTGCTACACAAACCCAGTTCATTCAAAAGATCGGAAAATCGCTGAAACGCCCCGTTTTCCTTCCATCAGTTCCACGTTTTTTGGTAAGCTCGGTAATGGGCGAAATGTCAAAAGTGATCACCGAAGGGTCGCGCGTTTCATCTCAAAAGATCGTGGACTCGGGTTTTGAATTCAAGCACATTCACTTGCAGGAAGCACTTAATGATCTGTTGCAATGAAACTCAGGCAACTAGAATACACGCAGACCTTGCCGATTTCGCTCAACGAAGCGTGGGACTTCTTCTCGCGCCCTGAAAATCTGAATGAGATCACTCCAGGTGATATGCAGTTTGAGGTTCTTACCGAGAACATTCCAAGAATGTATCAAGGAATGATCATTCAATATGATGTAACGCCATTTCCATTCGTTAAAATGGGTTGGGTTACCGAGATCACGCATGTTCGGGATCAACGCATGTTTGTGGATGAGCAGCGTTTCGGTCCTTACGCATTCTGGCACCATCAGCACATATTCGAAGAGGTTGCTGGCGGAGTGAAAATGACCGATGTTCTACACTACCGTGTTTCACTTGGTATTGTTGGTAAGTTGGTTGACCGCTTGTTCGTTCTACGAAAGGTCCGATCCATCTTTGAGTATCGTTTCAAAACACTTGAGAACAAGTTTGGCAAACCTGTGTTAACATTGGCATAAGTCGCATGGGAAAGTACAGTATCAAAGATCTCGAGAAGCTTTCTGGCATCAAGGCACACACCATCCGTATATGGGAAAAACGATACGGATTGATAAAGCCAGAGCGTTCAGATACCAACATACGTTCCTACTGCGATACGGAACTCAAGAAGCTTTTGAACGTTGCCTTGCTGAACAATCACGGCCATAAGATCAGCAAGATCTGTAAGCTGAGGCATGAAGAACTGAAAACGGAGATCGAGCGCATCGTTGAAACCGATTCCAGTTACGAAACACAGGTTGACGGGTTGATAGTGGCCATGGTCGATCTCGACAGACGCAAATTCGAACGTATCATTCGCGACTGTACCCACAAGATAGGATTTGAAGATACGTGCATTCACATTCTCTATCCATTTCTTCAGAAGGTTGGGGTCATGTGGCTATCAGATTCCATCAATCCTGCACAGGAACATTTCATCAGCAGCCTCATCATTCAGAAATTGTATGTGGCCATTGACGGTTTATACCACTCGGAAACCTCTGGTAAAAAGGTATTGTTCTTTTTGAAAGAGGGTGAATTGCATGAAATGGGGTTGTTGTTTTACCGTTACCTATTCAAGAACCGTGGATTTGAAACCATTTATCTCGGTCAATCTGTTCCATTGGACGATTTGGTAAAGACCGTTAAGGCTCATGAACCAGAGTATATTGTAACTGCGTTTGTCGCAAGCATTTCCGAAGAGGCCTTAGTATCTTACATCAATCAGTTGACCAAGGTTCTTCCAAAGCAACAGATCATTGTCTCAGGTCAGCAGGTGGGCCAACTTTCTTCCAAGTTGCCAGATCACGTTATCAAGATCGATAAGGTCGATAAGATGATCGCTCACATTGAGTCGATCGTAGCCTGATAATTTCCCGTTTAGAACTTTTAACAAACGCGTGCATCCCTTACAGAATAAGGGATGTGGCTCGTTTTGAAAAATATTGTTCAATCATTATAAAAAAAAGTTCAACAAAAATTTGGATGTTCCAACATTGGTCTATATGTTTGTCTAAGAATTCAATCAGATACTTAAACAAAAATATATAGTCATGTCAGCATTAACATTCAATGACCGCTTGCTGAAGATGAGCGATGTGTTGGAGTACTTCGCCCTCAGCCTTACAAAGAATAAGGAAGACGCTGAAGACCTTCTTCAGGAAACTTTGGTGAAAGCACTTACCTATCAAGACAAGTACACTCCAGGCACCAATCTGAAGGCATGGTTGCATACCATCATGAAGAATACCTTCATCAATCAGTACCGGAAGATGAAGCGTGCCAATACGGTCATCACCACAAAGGATGAAGTAGAGGTGTTGGATTTCGTTCCAGCAACCATGGACAGTACTCCAGAAAGTGTACACGCAACCAAAGAGATAAACAAGCTCATCGACCGTTTGGATGATAACATCCGTGTTCCTTTCTCCATGCACCTTAAAGGGTACAAGTACAAGGAAATAGCCGATTATCTCAATATTCCGATCGGTACGGTAAAGAGCCGCATCTACTTTGCGAAGCAATCTTTGATGAAAGACCTGAAGGACTACAGAAGATAAAAATCGGTTATGGAGAAAAGGTCGTCAGCTTCTTGAAAGTTGACGACCTTTGTTTTGATGAGCACTTTGCGGCACGAAAACGTCATACTGGTAAACGAACAGGACGAACAGATCGGCCTGATGGAGAAGTTGGAAGCGCACCAAAAAGGCGCCTTGCATCGGGCGGTCTCGGTGTTCATCTTCAACAATAAAGGCGAGTTGCTGTTGCAGAAACGCGCAGCTTCCAAATACCATGGTGCTGGTTTGTGGACCAACACTTGTTGCACACATCCGCGAGATGGAGAAACCAATTTGGAATGTGCCTCGCGCAGATTGAAAGAGGAAATGGGCATCGAAACCAAGTTGAAAGAACAGTTCTCATTCGTGTACAAAGGCGAAGTTGAGAATGGTCTCGTTGAGAACGAATTCGACCATGTTTTCTTCGGTGTTTACGAAGGGAAGATCGAGTTGAACCCTAACGAGGCAGAAGATTGTACCTTTGTGTCATTAGATAAGGTATTCACGGACGCGGAACTTAACCCAGCCAAGTATTCTATTTGGTTCCGCATTATCTCAGATAAGTTCAGGGATCACCTTACAGGAATGGAACATCGGCTCAGGTCGGTGGGAGTATAATGTAGGATGATGAAAGTAACCGTCAGCAGAAAGGCGCAGTTCAATGCGGCCCATCGGCTTTTCAACCAGTCTTGGACGGACGAGAAGAATGATGCAGTGTTCGGCAAGTGCAACAATCCGCACTACCATGGCCACAATTATGTGCTAACTGTTAGCGTCAAAGGAACAATCGACCCAGAAACGGGTTATGTGATGGACATGAAGGATCTGAAGGAACTCATCCGCCTACACGTGGAAGAACCTTTCGATCATCGGAACCTGAATTTGGACACCGAGGAATTCAAGAATTTGAACCCAACGGCAGAGAACATTGCCGTTGTCATTTGGAAAAAACTCCGGCCGCACATCAAGCGTGAGCTGGAACTGAAAGTAACGTTGTATGAAACAGAACGGAATTTTGTTGAGTTTGATGGAGAAGGACTTTGAGCTGATCGAGGAAATTGGGGATGAGCATGTTGCCACTTCGCTCGAAACACCCATGAAGCCTGATGCGCACTCGATTTCCGACAAGGAGAAGATCGCCAAGATCGCAGAGCACTTCGCGGAAATAATGGACACGTTGGGTCTTGATCTTCAAGACGACAGTCTTCGCGGAACGCCATTGCGCGTAGCAAAAATGTATGTGGAAGAGGTTTTCAGCGGGCTTAACCCGAAGAACAAGCCGAAGGTCAAGCTATTCGAAAACAAATACGGCTACAACGAGATGCTGGTCGAAAAGGACATCAAGGTCCATTCGTTCTGCGAGCATCATTTTGTTCCGATCATCGGTGTGGCGCACGTGGCCTACATCAACAGTGGTAAGGTGGTTGGTTTATCCAAACTGAACCGAATCGTTGAATACTTCGGAAAGCGTCCGCAAGTGCAAGAACGCATGACCATGCAGATTGCCAACGAACTGAAAGAAGCATTGGGTACAGAAGATGTGGCCGTGATCATTGATGCCAAACACATGTGTGTGTCGCTGCGCGGTGTGGAAGATACCAGCAGCAGCACCATTACTGCAAGCTACAGCGGGGCATTTCAAAACGATGAGACGAAGAAGGAATTCCTTCAATACATCTACGGCACGAAGTAATTTTTTAACCGCAAAGACGCGGAGAATTCGCAGAGATTTAAAGTTGACTTGCGCTCTTTGCGCAGCCTTTGCGTCTCCGCGGTTAGAATTCCAAATTCAAGAATGAAGGACGTGTCCATTTTCTGGTTCAGGCGCGATCTGCGGTTGGACGATAACGCTGGTTTGTATCATGCTTTGCGTTCTGGAAATTCCGTCTTGCCCATTTTCATTTTCGATGAACAGATTCTGTCAAAACTGGAAGATAAGGCAGATAGACGAGTTGATTTCATTCACCGTACGCTGGAAGGACTCAGGTTGCAGCTCAATGAGCTCGGTTCTGACCTTTTGGTTTTTCATGGAACTCCGTTGGAGGTTTACAGGAAGTTGCTTGCTGAATATTCGGTCAAAGCCGTTTACACCAACCGCGATTACGAACCGTACGCCCAAGAACGCGATAAGCAAGTTGGAGAATTTCTGAATGAACAAGGTGCGACATTCCAAACCTTCAAAGACCAATGCATTTTTGAGAAGGATGAAATATTGAAGGATGACAGCAAGCCTTACACGGTTTACACGCCTTATTCCAACAAGTGGAAATCGAAATGCAACGCATTCTATTTGAGTTCTTACCCAACGGAGCAGTATTTCGGCAATTTCCTGAAGTTCAGATCGGAGCACTTTCCAAGTTTGGAGGCCATCGGTTTTCAGAAAACGGATATGGCAATCCCATCGTCTGAAGTGGAATTGAGCATCATCAGAAATTACCATAACACGCGTGACATTCCGGGTTTGCGCGGTACATCGCGTTTAAGCGTTCACTTGCGATTCGGAACCATCAGCATCAGAAAACTGGCAAGAATGGCGCAGGAAACCAACGGCAAGTTCCTCAACGAGCTCATTTGGCGCGATTTCTACATGATGATCCTGTGGCATTTTCCGCACATGGTCGGTGGTTCTTTCAAGCCTGCGTACGACCAGATCGAGTGGGAACGGAATGAAAAGCATTTCGAAGTCTGGTGCACCGGACAAACGGGTTACCCCATCGTAGATGCCGGCATGCGCGAACTGAACGAAACAGGCTGGATGCACAATCGTGTTCGCATGGTAGTAGCCAGTTTTCTCACCAAACATCTGCTATTGGATTGGCGCTGGGGCGAAGCTTATTTCGCCAAAAAATTGCTCGATTTTGAACTTTCGAGCAACAATGGTGGTTGGCAGTGGGCAGCTGGTTCCGGTTGCGATGCAGCTCCATATTTCCGTGTGTTCAATCCCGATTTGCAAACGCAGAAGTTCGATCCCCAATTGAAATACACTCAAAAATGGGTTCCGGAATTTCAAGAACTCACTTACCCACGCCCGATCGTTGATCATCGGATGGCGCGCGATAGGGCCATCGAACGCTATCAGTCGGCTCTGAAATAGAAAAGCCCGAACCGCATTGCGGTTCGGGCTTTTCCATCGGAAGGAGAAGTTATCTCACTTCGAAATTCGATTTACTTGCATACACATCGTTCTCTCGAACAACGGCAACGTACGTTCCTTTAGGCAGTTGCGCTACTTCAATACGATTCAAGCCCAGACCCAACACGGTTTCAGCAACGATCTCACCAACTCCATTGAAAACAGAAACGGTCACCTTATCGCCTACAAACTTGTCCGACACTTCAATGAACAGGTTATCTGTGGTCACGGAAGGGTAGATGTTGATTCCTGCATCTACAGCAGGGTCGTTGAAAGATACATTTGCATAAGCAAGGTCTTCAATCTGAGAAGGTTGCGCCATTACATTCATTGTAGCCAAACAAAGGGGAAGAACTACGGTAAAACGGTTCATAAATTGGGGTCTAATAGGTGGTTTAACAAACTGCCGCGAAATTATGTCCGTGTTTGGAGCGGACAATGTTCGAGTTCTATTTCGTTATCAACAATTGGGTGTTAATCTGTCATTTGTCGTCCGTTTTACACATCAGGCAACGCGCGCAAGTGGTTCCTCGCCCCATTCCAGTTCCACTTCAATGGCTGTAGGCGGCATGTATTTCTCTTTTTCAATTCTGGAGATGGTCAAACGGTAGGGCAAACCACGGTTTTCAAGGTCAAGGACGCGTTTGGCTTGCAGGCTGCTCAGCACGCCCAGTCGGTACGAACCGTAGTTGACCCCGAACATCAGATGCCGTGCATCAGCACCGGTAATGGTGCTCAGTTGCAGAATGCATCCCTTTTTCAAGTGATGGTAAACAAAAGGCAGATCTCCTTTGTCGGTAGCGCCCAAAGTAGCGTGCAGCGTATTGGGTGTGTCTCGGTTGTTGAATCGTTCAAACAGCATGGCGATAGAGTTTAGAGTGTTGATCTTTAAGTTTTTCGAATGAGGTGGCAGGTTGCGAAAGTGCACACAGCCAATGACGGATGCCTTCAACCTGATGACGATTTTCGATGGAAACATTGCGGATGGCTTCGGCCAAGGATTCTTGGATCAACGGCTTGATGTCGTCATGAACCAATGCGGGTTCAAGCGTCAACCAATCGCCTTGGTGCTGGTGCCATACCGAACTGTTCTCAAACGATTCGCGGTCTGTGTATTCGGTTACGGCACGCCAGAAAGCCTTGGCAGAAAAGAAAACGTTGAAATCGCTACTGTCATTCAGCGGACGAGAGTAATCCACAAGATCCGATTCTTCGAGGAAGATGACACTTCCATCGTTGTTCACCGTGCGGTAAACCATTCGTCTGAAACCATCCTTGGTCAGTTCCAGAACCAGTTCTTTACTGTTGAATTGTGTTGCTTTCATAATGCAGATGTTTTAATGACATCAGCAAACCAACACCCCCAGACCGTAAACTATTTACGGACAGAAAATTCTTTCTGGAAAAATTCATTACGCTTCATGAAGCACACAAACCTTAGATTTGTTTTTCACTCACAAAACCCTAAAAGTCAATACAGAATATGGCAGATTACATTTGGCATCAGCACTACGCAGCAGGAACTCCAAAGGAGATCAATCCCGACAGCTACCCGAACATCGTTGCAGCTTTTGAAGAAAGTTGCCAGAAGTATGGAAACGCAGTGGCGTTTGAGAACATGGGCGTTCCCATGACCTTTACGGAGCTTCGCGAAAGGGCGCACAATTTTGCGGCTTGGTTACAGACCAACACCGACCTGAAACCTGGCGATCGCATTGCTATTCAGATGCCAAACCTGCTTCAGTATCCTATATGTATCTATGGTGCATTCTTGGCTGGCCTTGTGGTGGTGAATGTGAACCCACTTTACACCTCGCGCGAAATGGAGCATCAATTCAACGATGCAGGCGTGAAAGCAGTGGTCATAGTGGCCAACTTCTGTGCTGAGTTGCAAGAATGTCTGCACAAAACGAGTATCAAGTATGTTATCGTAACCCGAATTCCTGACCTGTTCCCACAACCCAAGCAGTTCATTGTCAATTTGGTGTTGAACCACGTGAAGAAGATGGTGCCGAAGTACAACCTTCCTAAGACCATCGATTTTCGTGATACGGTAAAGAATCAAGGCAAAAAGATCACGCCTTATCAGGCGAAAAGTTCCGACACGGCCTTCCTTCAGTATACGGGTGGAACAACAGGCGTTTCGAAAGGTGCCGTTTTGACGCACAGGAACATCATTGCCAATATGGAGCAGATGCGTGGTTTGATGGGCGACCTGATCAAGGAAGGTAAGGAGGTGCTGATAACCCCGCTTCCGATGTACCACATCTTCTCGTTGACGGTCAACTGTATGGCGTTCATTTGTTTGGGTGCCAAGAACGTGCTTATCACAAATCCGCGTGATATACCTGCGTTTGTCAAAGAGCTGGGCAAACAGAAATGGACGGTGATGACAGGCGTGAACACCCTTTTCAACGGCCTCTTGAACAATGAGGAATTCAGAAAGCTTGATTTCAGTTCGGTGAAGTTGGTCATTGGCGGAGCAACCGCCATTCAACGTGCCGTTGCCGAACGATGGAAGGAAGTAACAGGAAATCTGTTGGTTGAAGGTTACGGTCTGACTGAAAGTTCGCCAGTGGCATGCGCCAATCCGATAGATGGTCGTGCGCGCATCGGTACCATTGGAATTCCGGTTCCATCAACCAACATGAAATTGTGCGATGAGAATGGTAATGAGGTTCCGGTAGGAGAACGGGGCGAGATCAATATTTATGGTCCGCAGATCATGCAAGGCTACTACAACCGCCCTGAGGAAAGCGCAAACGTGCTGAAGGATGGCTGGTTGCGCACAGGCGATGTGGCTGTGATGAGCGCAGACGGTTACTTCACCATTGTTGACCGTATCAAAGACATGATCCTGGTCTCTGGTTTCAACGTTTATCCGAACGAGGTGGAAGATGTTGTTGCTTCGCATCCGAAGGTCATGGAAGTTGCAGCCGTTGGCGTGCCCGATGATAAATCGGGTGAAGCAGTGAAGTTGTTCGTGGTGAAGAAGGACGAAAGTCTGACTGTTGAAGAATTGAGAGCCTACTGCAAGGAAGAGTTGACGGGATATAAGAATCCGAAACACATTGAGTTCAGGAAGGAACTTCCGAAAACGAATGTTGGCAAGATCTTGCGCAGAACGCTTCGCGAGGAAAGTGCCGGTCAACCAGCCTAAATCATAAGCACCATGAAAGAACAAGGGCCGCCACGCATCGCGTGGCGGCCCTTGTTCTTTCAGTCACAACCGATCATTGTGCGACCTCAATGTCCTTCACATTGTCGAACTGTGCGTCTATCACCCAATTGCCTTTGGTGTCTATGAAACCCCACTTTTCGCCTTGCTTGGCCGCGGCATATCCATTCTTAAAATCGCGTACGGCAGCAAACTTCTGGTCAATTACCATTTTGCCGGCCTTGTCAATGAAACCAACCATTCCTCCAGACTTAGCGTAGGCCAACCCGTTGCTGAAATCGCCAAATGTTTCAGCCGCAGGTACGCTGATGGCATTTCCTTTCGTGTCGATGAACGTCCAGCTTTCGCCCGATTTCACACGCGCCAATCCTTCCGAAAACTCTTTCACGCTAGTGTATTTAGCATCAATTACCCAGTTCCCGCTCTTGTCAATGAAACCAATCATCCGCAACTTCCACAGACTCGACCAACTTAGTTTTGACTCCGAGATTGAGTTCTTTGAGCTTGTCACAAAGCAGTTCTCCATCAATTAGATCAATTGGTGGGGCACCATCTCGAGTTGCTTCCCTAATTGCATCCCTTGTAAATGTTCCCGTGGTGATAAAGAGACCTTTATCCGCTCTTCCTTGCATTGCACCTCTGAAGTCTCTTATCTGGCTTGGGGTAACAGAACCCTGATAACTTTTGCACTGGAAAATTATGTGAAAGCTCAGTAGCCCACCGATTTTCAAAATGCCTTTGCCATCAATTCCCCCATCGCCACTTCTTCCAGTAACCTCTACCTGAGAAAAACCGCTTTCTCTTAAAATTCGTTGCGCTAAACGTTCAAATGCGTCAGGGCTGACATTAAAAAGAATGGTGAGTAGTTGGGATTTCCAGTCGTGCTCCACCTCTTCCTCAACAAATTCAAGGACTTCTTGGATATTCTGGCTTCTTTTTTTGACACTCGCTCAACGCGGTCGGCCTCTCTCACAACCTTAACAATTTCTTCGGGGGAGACTTTATTTGGATTGAGATTTGGCTCTGAAAGTGCCCAAACGCCACGCTCAGAATTCTCCAATAATCCAACTTTCTTCAGGTATGTTCTTGTCCAAGCAAGGCGATACTCTATCTCGGTTCGAGTATCGTTTTCGGAATGCGGTATTTGTAGTACACTTTCTGGGAGTTTGGCTACTGAATAAATTCTTTCATTCAATTCTTCGATAGTTGCCGAGCCACCAAGTTCTTTAAGTGCATGAAGTAATGGAACCATTAGTTGGTCATAGGTGGGTAGCTCTTGATTGGTCTTTCTTCGTCCCATTACAATTTGAGTTTAGATAACGCTTTTCTAAATTAAATCCTTTGGTTCTATCACTTCAACCTTATCTCCAAATGACCGAATGGCCGCTTTCAACTCATAACTCGGAATAACCTTCAGTTCCACTGTCAGTCCGTACGCGTTTTCCTTGATGATCTTTTGCGTTGGGTGCAGCGGTTGCGCTTTCACGTAGCGGCCTTCCTGCGGAGCGAATTTCAGAACGACCTTCTCCGGCTTTCCGCCAGCCGTGATTCCGAAACTGTATTTGAAAAGGGTTTCGGGGTCGAAATCCTTGTCAACCGTAAAGTAGTTCTCTCTGATGGACAGGTCGGAAATCCGGTCCAATCCGAACGTTTTCACTTTGGCGGCTTCCACATCCTTTCCTATTACGTACCAGCGGTTGCGGTATTCCTTTAATAAATAAGGATGAAGTTGTCTTTCCGTCTCGTGCTCATCGGCAAACGAGGTGTAGCGGAAGCGCACTTCACGTGTTTCCTTTATTGCTTGAAGGAACGTTGGCAGCAGGTCGGTCCCTTTCGCCATAGGCGTGTTCTCAAACTGCACAAAGCGCTCAATGGCCTCATCCTGCATTTCGGGCGAGATGTTCAATCGGTCGAAGATCTTCTGAATGGCCGCCCCGAACTGATCGAAGATCGAAAGGTCTTTGAACTGGAACAGGGTAGTGGCCGCAAAGCGAATGGCCTCCTTGTCCTCTTGGCTCAAACTGATCTCCTTGATCGTGTAATCAGGGTCCTCGTAGTAGTAACCCTTTTCAGCCTTCGAATAGACAATTGGCGCGTAGTAGCCCAACTCGCCCTCGTTCTTCATTGCCCACATGTCCTTCTCAATGGTGCTGATGGAAACACGTTCGCCCGAACTGCCATAAAGTGCTTGTTCGCAAGCATATTGCAGATCTTCCTTGGTTGGGAACTTACGGCCTTTATTGGTCAGGCAATCGTCAATGATGCGGTAGCGGAGAAGAGCATATTTATTGGCTGGCATGCAGTAAAAGTACAACCCCTCTAAATCTCCCCAAAGGGGAGACTTTTCCTTGATAAAAGTTTGTCGATAGTCAAATTCCTCCCCTTGGGGGAGGTCAGGAGGGGTCTACCACAGCGGGCTCGGGTATTTCCCTTCGTCCACCAGTTTTTGGAACGCTTCCACCACCATCGGGCGGTCTTCCTGATAGGTTACACCATACCAACGGTCGTTGCTAGTAAGAATCGGGAATTTGGCGTTGCCCGCCTTGATCAGTGTGTCGGCCACCAACGGAATGAAGAACTCCGCCTTCGGATTGTCGCGGTTCTCTTTCACAAAGTCGATGAACATGTGTCGGCTAACCTCGAAAATGTTCGGGTGGAAACCCCAGAAATTCATGGAAACAACGCTGTCTGGATCAACCTCGTGTGCACCATCACCATCATGATAAACCACTTTTTCGCCTTCCCAATGGATCTTGGTGCGCTCGTCGATCTTCGCCAAGTTGTTGTTGGCATCGGCCACACAAACCCCACGGCTCACCTGTCCGTGCTCGCTCAGCGTATTGCGAAGCACATAACCAACCATCGCATAGTTGTCCTCTGTGCATTCGTTCTTCAGGAACTCAGCCACCTGATGGAACCCATCGGCACCGTAAAAGTCATCCGCATTGATAACCGCAAACGGCTCGTTAATCACTTCATGAGCTACCAAAACCGCATGCATGGTTCCCCAGGGTTTTTCGCGGTGTGGAAGGTCGGTCACACCTTCAACAGGCGTATTTACATCCTGATAGGCATACGCGATCTCGATCTTATCCTCAAACTTCCCCGTGAAACGCGCCTTGAAATCATCCGCAAAACTTTCGCGGATAACGAACACCACCTTGCCGAAACCTGCCTGAATGGCATCATAAATGGAGTATTCGATGATGGTTTCCCCGTTCGGACCAAGCGGGTCTATCTGCTTCAATCCTCCGTATCGGCTGCCCATTCCAGCAGCAAGTATCAAAAGTGTCGGTTTCATGTTCGGTGGTTATTTGCCGCGAATATAGAAACCCCATTCCTTCTATAGTCGGTTGCGCTGGAGAAGGATTAACGTTTGGCTGTTGATACTTCGCCCGAACCAAACGAATAGCGGTCAACCAACGATGTAATTTTCATCATGCAACTCACCACCCTCGACTGGGCCATCATTGCGGCCTTTTTCATCGTTTCGCTCATCATCGGAATTGTGGTTTCTCGCAAGGCGGGCAGCAGTTCGGCCGAATTCTTCCTTTCGGGCAGAAACATGCCGTGGTGGCTCTTGGGTGTTTCCATGGTGGCCACAACCTTCTCGGCCGATACGCCCAATCTGGTCACCGACATCGTTCGAAAGAATGGCGTTTCGGGCAATTGGGTCTGGTGGGCATTTCTGCTGACGGGAATGTTGACGGTTTTCGTCTATTCCAAGTTATGGCGCAGGTCGGGTGTACTCACAGACCTTGAATTCTACGAGATACGCTATGGAGGAAAAGGTGCTGCCTTCCTTCGTGGTTTCCGCGCCTTGTATCTGGGAGTTTTCTTCAACGTGATGATAATGGCCACGGTGTGTTTGGCCGCCATCAAGATCGGTGGGGTGATGCTTGGACTTTCACCCATGCAAACGCTACTCATTTCAAGCGTGGTAACGGTTCTATACAGTTCGATGGGCGGCCTGCGAGGTGTGCTTTTCACCGACTTCTTCCAGTTCATCATTGCCATGCTCGGAACCGTGGCTGCAGCGTACTTTCTACTCGATCTTCCGCAGGTTGGTGGACTATCGAACCTTCTGGCGCAGCCGCAAGTCGCCTCGCTCACCAATTTCCTGCCCGATTTTTCGAATACCGAAGCACTTATTCCGCTGCTTATCATTCCGCTTGCCGTGCAGTGGTGGAGCGTTTGGTATCCGGGTGCCGAGCCAGGTGGCGGAGGCTACATTGCGCAACGCATGTTGGCCGCCAAGGACGAGCAGAACGCCATGGGCGCAACCCTGTTCTTCAATATTGCCCATTATGCCCTGCGCCCGTGGCCTTGGATCATCATCGCGCTCTGCTCCGTTATTGTGTTCCCCAGCATGGACAGTATCCAACAGGCATTTCCGCACATCGATGCCAAGTTTATCAATGATGATCTTGCCTATCCGGCCATGATGACCTTGTTGCCTACTGGATTGGTAGGGCTTGTCATCGCATCGCTCATTGCAGCCTTCATGAGCACCATTTCCACGCACCTCAATTGGGGAAGTTCGTATGTGGTCAATGATTTCTACCAACGGTTCGTGAAGCCTGATGCAACCGAGAAGGAATTGGTGATGGTCGGTCGTGTTTCAACCGTGTTGCTCATGCTGCTGGCTGCGCTGTTTGCTTTGGCACTGACAAATGCACTTCAGGCATTCAACATACTCATGCAAGTGGGTGCGGGAACGGGCCTAATCTTTATTCTGCGCTGGTTCTGGTGGCGCATCAATGCTTGGACCGAGATCAGTGGGATGGTCATTTCATTTTTGGTGGCGATCGTGCTCGAGGTCATTGCGCCAGAAATGGTTCCACCAATCTTTAAACTGGTGGTGGGAGTTGGAATCACAACGGTAGGTTGGTTGACGGTCACGTTTCTCACGCAGCCCGAATCGGAAGCGACACTCAAAGCATTCGCAAAGCATGTGAACCCGACCGTAGGTTGGAAAGGCTACCGACCCGAAGGGGTAGCTGTCGTAGGTAATCTGCCGCTTCAGATCCTTGGAATGTTTCTAGGTTGCGTGGTGGTCTACACCGCTCTTTTCGCAACAGGTTCGTTCGTTTATGGCAATACAATGCTTGCTGTCACACTTTCCGCCACGTCCATTATCGGGTTTGCCGTCTTGGCCAAACTATGGAGACGGTTTTGATTCATCGTTAGTTGAATTCACACGAAGAGCCTGTTGCGCAGTTTGATTGTCGACATCAATACTTTGGAGCGACTTGGCGACTCGGTTCATGTTGTGCATATCATGAAGGCCTTGATATGCGAATATCAGTATTTCATATACTGATATTTTTGAGACTACTTTTTGTGATAATGATTCGTATATGATACTCGCCCTCAGAAACTCATTATTACGAAACAGAAGGTCTGCCAATTTGTATTGACCTTCGGTGAAGTCGGGATCTAATTCTAACGTATTCTCCAGTGCAGTTTCTGCTTCATCGTATCTGCCAAGAAATGAACAACATTCAGATAAGTAATACCAACCGTTGAAATACACAGGATACAGGGTTACCGACTGAGTAAAATGTGAATGCGCATCTTCAGCCAACATGGTACGTTCTTCCGTTAAATTGGACGCAACGGCCCTCTGCATCAATCTATGCCCAAGCAGATAGTGGCCATGAGCTGAATTGGGGGTCTTGATCAGGTCAGACTTCATAAGTTGAATGTCGTCTTCCCATAGGTGTGCGCGTGCGTTTGCCTTATTAAACAATGGAATTAATAAAATTACCATAAGCGTTATGCTCGAAATTGAGTATAAGTTCTTATTAAACGAGAAAATTGAATTCAACATGGTTGCAACAAGGATTGCTAGCCCAATGGTCGCAACGAAAAGGGTCCTGTCTGAAAACAAGCCAATAACGGTTTCGGGAATGTTGGAATAGGTTAATGCTGCAAGAAGTATCAATCCCGATCCAAACCTTACGGTCAGATTCGTTTTCCGCCAGAGCACACACATTGAAATACCGAACACCGAAACCAGCAGTACTAGATTCAAAGGGTCAAGCACACTGTACATCCTTATGGTGTTGTAGCCGTAGTAGAACGATTGCGTTGTTGGAATAATGAGTTTCATTAGGTAGTTTCGTATAAGAGATATTGAAAATCCAACAGTTTGCACTGCATCTGCTGAAGGATTCAAAGGACTCTCTACAAAATCAACCGGACGATTCCATTTATCATCTCTCAACGAGGGAAACGGTCGATCGCAGGGATACCCGAATTCGGTTGTACAATTGGAATCATTGAGGTGGAACAGAGATTCAATTTCGTTGATATTCTGTTGGACAGAAAGACTCACTCTGTCATGATCCGATGCTACAATGATAACGCTCAGCAAGATCATCAGATATCTCATATGTTGAAAGCGGAGAATACTCTCATTTCGGAAATTCACTTTATGAATAACAAAGAAGAATGTAGGAAGCCCAACACAAGTGATCAGCGTGATGATGATGTCAGCATTCATTATCGAAAAGAGCGGTGCCAAAAAGGAAATTAACAATTTGAACCTAAAGCGTATTGGCGTTTTCCTAATAAATGAAAGAATGCCCACGATTGCAAGAAAAACAACCTCCGCTAACATATTCGTTCCCGCTGTATAAGCAAGTATTCCAAGCAGGATAGCGTTAAGGATTGCCATTAACCCTATGATCCTTCGAATGCTTGTGTATTGATAAGCAAACAATAAACTTAGGAGCATGATGGCTAGAGGAATGAAGCTCAGATAACTCGTTGTAAGAGTAACGGAAATAAGAATAATCGTAAATATGTTCATTCTGGCCTTACTTAGAGCACAGCTCAAAATGGCCAAGAAATTAAGAATGTGACCTTGTGGGTGCTGAAATGAAATGAGGCTTGAAAATGACAACAACAATAGTGTATGCATGGGGCTTATTTCCAACAGAAAGCGCTTTTTCAAGTCCTGAATATCAGGTACAAATTTGAAACGGAAAGTGGTATAGATATCACGGGTAAATTGGGTCAATCTGTTATTAAAAAGTACCAAAGCAGGAAGAATAAAAAGAAGTAAAATCCATATGGATTCGATAAAGCCAGCATTGGTCCTTTTCGTTTGCAGGAACACAAGAAGGCTTCCGATGACACAGCCCAACAGCAATCGATACTTTAGATGATTTTCGGTCTGAATGAAAACGAGAAATGCAAGGCCTACGATTGGAATTCCGGATAGCTTTGAATATAGGCTTGCGGCTAATAGAAAAGTGACAAGAGTCCAAGTGATAATATTGTGAGTTTTTAATTGCAAAACGACAACCGATAATATCGCAAACGAAATCGCTAACAATTCATCCCTGTTCTTAATAGAAGCTACCACTTCAACATTGGCAGGGTGGGCAATGATGAATATTGTCCCAATCAACGATGCCCACCTGGACAATCCGAAGATAGAAGTGAGCAAGAAGTGCACAGATAGAATGATGAAGGTAAAAAGCAGAATGTTTATGGCATGCGACACCGAAGGGTTCAATTCGAAAAACTCATGTTCTAAAGCGAAAGACAATAAAGTGACAGGACGATACTCGTAGGAATAGCCTTGGTCATCGGAGTAGAATGGTTCACTGAATATTTCAGGGATTTTGGACAATCCGTTAACCGTTCGTTCATTGTCGATTGTAACGAGGTTGTCGTCCAAATTATAACCGTGATCTACCGTTTGTCTGAAGAGCGAGGCGATGACAACGACCAATATGAAATAGGTTAGGACGTTAGTCCAATGGTTCTTCCGTTGAAGAGTCTTCAGGGACATCACAGCCTGACTATACGGAAAACACTGCTTCGGGTAGACTCGATGCGAACGTAATATACACCAGCGCTCTTTGGCAACTCTATACCTTTTGAAGGAATGCGAGCATAGTTGGCCACCAGTTTTCCTGAAAGTGTGTAAACCTTCACTGCATCGACCTTTCCTGTACCGGTTATTTTGACCACACCATCCGTTGTAGGATTCGGGTAAACGGCAAACTCCGATCCGCGGTTCGGAACGGATGTGACCACGCTGATATTCATAATGGAATCCGCTGCAACAAGTACAGGGGTGTGGTCGGCATTGTCGTACATCGCCTTGAAAGTATTTATAGCAGTTGTTGTGTGGCTGAACATTTCCTGCATCCATTTGCGTGGTGCCGACTGATAGTAAACACGTGAAACCACCTTCAACGTTCCATTGTAGCCGTTGAGCCCAACATGATAATGAACCACATCGGTGCCTGATCCTTCAAAGCCATCGAAGTTGAAATCGGGGTCGACTGTGGCATTTCCAACGATCATGGTGGTGTCGTAAACCGAATGCAACGTGCTGAATCCCAGTGGTGCCAAACGGTTGTCTTTCAGTGGCTGAAAAGCCCGCTCCAATACCGTAGTGACATTACCGTTCACGTCTCCCATCACCAATTCGTAGATCTGTGCTTGATCTTCGGCTTTGATGATGTTGTAATGTGGTTCGAAATCGGCATTCTGCCCGTTGATGCCGTAACTTGGATTGAGAACGCCCGATTTGAATAGCGTGTCGCCTGTTTGTGTCAACACAACGAATTCAAGGAACGCTCTTCGTGCAGGATAACCTGAAGGGAATTTATGCCCGGCAAGATTTTCAAGCCTCACCTCGAAATATGCCGTGTCATTGTCAAACGTCATCAGGTCCAGGTCAAGATTCATGGTCTGATGTTTCAACATGTTTTCTGTTCGAGCAATGGTTGAATCGAAATGTTCTTCGGTAGCAGCTATTCCAAGGCTCGAAATGTTGTTTTTCATCAATTTCAGCATGAAGCTGTTTCCGCCTACCAACTCGTGTTTTGCGTAAGGCTGACGCGGGAAAAGGATGAGGTAATTGGCTGAAATGACCACGCCTTCATCAATTCTTGGCATGTGGCATCCTTGGCATGTGGTAGCATTCGATTGACCATCATCATAAGCTGAATTCAGCCATTCGTGGTAGGTGGCCTGCTCCACGAAAGTTTGCCCGGTGAAATTGCCGTTCAGATCGACACTGTTGGTCAGAAGTGTATGGCAACCAGCGCAGATTCCCGCATCGTTGATATGTTCGCCATAGGTAGGTGCCAGGCCCACAAGTTCTTGCATGGGCGGTTCGAATGGCTTTTCGAACGGTCCGAACGCAACGGGTGCACCAATGAAATTCAGATCGCCTGAATGATTGCTTCCCAAGCCTTGAGGTGATTGTTTGTGACAGGCCAAGCAAGAAACGCCATCGAGCCCAAGAGAATCGTTTTCAAGATCGGAAATACCATAGCTGCCCAAATTGAATTCCACGTGAGAATAACGTCCCATGGGCGCATGGCACGATGTACATTTGTCTTCCAATGCTTCCTGATGTTGCGGGTTTACGGTAACCTCGTGGCTCACTTTTGCACGCCAGAACGGGTCTTTTGCCGAGTTTGCCATCATAGAGGCGCGCCACATGGTAATGGGGCTGATATCGTGCCCCAATTCGTTGACGTTGGCATGTTGGGTTTCGTCAAATCCGTGGCAGCCATCGCATTTGCCCGATCCCATGAAATAGCCGTTGTCGCTCAGTGGAAGCGTAATTCCGTTTCCTCGGAAGAAATTTATCTCGTGCGGACCGTGGTAAGCATTCACTTCCGTCCAGCGGTAGTTGACCACCGAACCTAAGTAGGCCATGGCCGCAATTGCAAGTAGGATGACTGGTTTAGCGTAAACGTGCATCAGGTTTCATTTGAATGCCGAAAATACCGCTTTCTGCTTCGGTTGCTGTTCTTCCGAAGACATTACCGCGTTTGGCGCTTCCAAGGTTTGTGACCGCGGTTACTGATGGTCGATTCTCGGTGTTGTTCCTTTGCTTTCGAAATCAAACGCAGAACAATTATGGGTCTTTTCTCATTTTTCAGTAGCAAAAAAACAAATGCCAAACTGGCCGAAATGTTGAAGAATGGAGCATTGATCGTTGATGTGCGCACACCCGAAGAATACAAGAGTGGGCACATCAAAGAATCGGTGAACATTCCATTGAACAAGATTCCGAACAAGTTGAATGAGCTGAAGCGGAAGAATAGACCGATAATTACCTGTTGCCGGTCGGGCGCTAGAAGTGGTATGGCTGCCGACCAGTTGAAACGTGCTGGAATAGAAGTAGAAAACGGTGGGGCTTGGAATAGTTTGAAGGGGTTGATGTAGAGGTTTTGTTGGTTGATGGTTCCCCCCATCGTCATGCCCCGTGCGGTTCCTGGCCGTGCGGGGCTTTTTTATGCAAATCGCTTATCGATCTCCTCCAACGGAAGTGTAATGAGCGTTGGCTTGCCGTTAGGCGCCACGTATGGATTGTCGCACGCGAACAGTTCATCTATCAGCTGCTTCATTTCCTCTGGCTGCAATCGTTTGCCGTGCTGAATGGCCGCCTGACGCGCCAAAGCCTGCGCCATTCTTTCCTGACGCTTGATGCTGGTCAAACTTCCCGAACTGGTGTATTCCTCCAACAGACCATCGATCACTTCTTTGATGGACGAACCTTCCAGAAACGGAGCCAATCCTTGAACAATGAAGGCGTTCTGGCCGAACGGTTCCAGCTCAATTCCCAGCATGCGCACTTCCTGCAGAAGCTCTGTCAACAGCTTCGATTCGGAAGCATTGAACTCCAACGTTACAGGGAAAAGCAACTGTTGTGATGGCGATTCGTGGTGCGCCAAACCTCGGATGATATTCTCGTAAATAATGCGTTGATGTGCTCTTTTCTGATCGATGATGATGGTGCCGGAGCGAATGGAGGTGAGAATGTACTTTCCATGAATTTGGAGCGGATGCTTTTCAGCCTCATCCTCCACACTCAGCTCAGCCTGTTTATATGTGGTTTCAACCACATGAGGCATTTCCGTTGGCAGACCCTCGTACAGCTTTTGCCATTCGTCATCGGGCACAGGCGTCCATTCCGTTCGAGTTTTCCGCATGCCATCGCTATGTGCTTTGGTCACAATGGGCCGGTGCCCTGGAAGCTGAATTTCGGGTTGAACCACATGCACATTCTTGGGAGGTGGCGGAAACTGAATGCTCATTTCTTGATCGAAATCGAGCGTTGGGGAGATGTTGTATTTACCTAACGATTGGCGAACGGCCGAACGCAATATGGCATAAACCGATTTCTCGTCCTCAAACTTCACTTCCGTTTTGGTCGGATGAATGTTGATGTCGATGAAGGAAGGATCGACATGCAGAAAAATGAAATAGGCAGGATGCGATCTGTCGGCCACCAGCTCATCGTATGCCGTGCTGACAGCATGGCTTAGGTAATTGCTTCTTATGAATCGGTCGTTGACGAAGAAGAACTGCTCGCCACGGGTTTTGCGCGCAAATTCCGGCTTGCCAATGAAACCGCTCACAGCCGCAATGCTTGTCTCTTCGGCAATCGGCACCAACTTCTCGTTGAACGCCTTTCCGAACAGTTCAACGATGCGCTGACGGAGGTTCCCCGACTTGCAATGAAAGATTTCATCACCATCCTGCAAAAGGCTCATTTCCAAATCGGTATGAGCCAATGCAACCCGTGTGAATTCGTCCATGATGTGGCGCATTTCCACAGGGTTGGATTTTAGGAAATTACGTCTGGCCGGCACGTTGAAGAACAGGTTCTTAACGCTGATGTTGGTTCCGTAAGGGCAATGACACGGTTCCTGTTTCAAAATTCTGGAACCTTCGATCTGCAAACGCGTGCCCAATTCATTTTCTGATGGACGCGTTTTCATTTCCACCTGCGCAACAGCTGCAATGGAGGCCATTGCCTCTCCACGGAAACCTTTGGTTCGAAGCGCAAAAAGGTCATCTGCTGAGGTGATCTTGGAAGTTGCATGACGCTCAAAGCACATCCGTGCGTCATTCTCTGTCATGCCGCGGCCGTTGTCAATTACCTGAATCAGGGTTTTTCCGGCATCGCTCACCACCAATTGTATGCGTGTGGCGCCAGCGTCAACCGAATTCTCAAGAAGTTCCTTCACGGCAGAAGCAGGTCGTTGGATGACCTCTCCGGCAGCGATCTGGTTGGCCACCGAGTCTGGAAGCAATCGGATGATGTCGCTCATTCGGTCTTCGTCACGCCCAATTGAAAAAATACCAGACCAACGCACCTAAGAATGCCAGAATGGCCATGAAACGGAGCCGTTGCTGCGCCATTACCTGTTTTCTGTCCGTTCGCGAATTGCGTTCCCAACGATGATTCAGCTTGCTGCGCAGCCTTTCGGCTCTTCGGTCATCATCAATACAACCTTGACTTTCCTCCAATGCTGCCCGTTCCAATTCGGCTCTACGTTCTTTGCGCTCGTCAAAGAATAGCGGGCGGTATTCAAACTGCTTGTTGCGCGATGTCTTGAAAAAGGACGGAAGACCGAAACTCATGGTTCAAAGGTATCTGATCTGACAGGAAAATGTGAATAATTACAGGGAAGAACGCAATACTGCGGCCCTTTATTTGTTCTTTTTGACAACTGACCTGAACGTGATTTAGTTATGAGAGGATTGTGGCTGTTGTTGATGTTGAGCTTGGCTTTCGTAGGAAATGCGCAAGAGGTTCCGGCATTCTACAAGCACAGGAAACAGGCTTGGGTCGATTCGGTTTTCCAAACACTTACGCCAGACGACCGCATTGCGCAGCTGTTCATGGTAGCAGCATACAGCAACCGCGATACGGCCCATGTGAACGAATTGGCACGATTGATCCGCAGCCATCACATCGGTGGGCTCATTTTCTTTCAGGGTGGCCCTGTGCGACAGGCCAACATGTGCAATTATCTTCAAGCACAGAGCAAAGTACCGCTGATGGTTGCCATGGATGCCGAATGGGGCATAGGCATGCGGTTGGACAGCACCATCGATTACCCACGGCAAATGACGTTGGGTGCCATTCAGGATAACCAACTGATCTACGATTTCGGAAAGGAAGTGGCCCGCCAGATGAAGCGTATGGGCATGCACATCAACTTCGCGCCAGTGGTCGATGTGAACAGCAACGCAGCAAATCCGGTCATTGGCACGCGCAGTTTCGGTGAAGACATGCATGATGTGGCAGCCAAAGGGATTGCCTACATGAAAGGCATGCAGGACGAACGCATTCTTGCATGTGCAAAGCATTTTCCAGGCCATGGCGATACAGATTCCGATTCTCATCTCACGCTGCCCATCATCAACCACAATTACCATCGGTTGGATTCATTGGAACTATTCCCATTCCGAAAGATGATCGATGCCGGAGTTGGTAGCATCATGGTGGCACATCTGTACATTCCGGCTTTGGACACCACCAAGAATCAGGCTTCAACACTAAGTGGAAACATCGTTACCGGCCTGTTGAAGGATTCGCTCGGATTTGAAGGAATTGTTGTGACGGATGCTTTGAACATGAAAGGCGTTAGTCAATTCTACCAACCTGGCGAGGTGGATCTGCGCGCATTTTTGGCCGGAAACGACCTGATGGAGTTTGCTGAGAATGTGCCGTTGGCCATTGCCAAGATCCGTGCAGCGGTCGATTCTGGACTGGTTTCTCAGGATGAGATCGACCGTAGGTGCACGAAGATCTTGAATGCGAAAGCGTGGTTCGGCCTTGACAGATATCGACCGATAAATGTGAAGCACATTACGGAAGACCTGAATGCCAGCCGCGCCAAGGCGTTGGACAACGAACTGGTTTCGCAGTCGCTTACACTTCTGACAAACAAGAATGCTGTTCCGCTGAAAGGATTGGACAGGAAGCGAATTGCTTGCTTGGTCATTGACGGGGCAGAAGGCAACACGTTTCAACGTACGCTTTCGCATTATGCTCCCATCGACAATTATCGCATTTCGGTCAAAGATTCGGCTCATCTCCGATACGATCTGCTGAACAGGTTGAAAACCTATAGCACTGTTATCGTCAGCATTCATGGCCTAACGAACAGCGTTCCGAAGAACTACGGAATCACGCAGGAATTGATGGATATTCTTTCCGAGCTCAGTTTCAGTACAGAATTGATAGTCAACGTGTTCGGAAACCCGTATGCGTTAGGTAAGATTACTGGGCTGGAATTTGCAAACGCAGTTCTGCTTTCATACGAGCGTTCCGAAACGTCAGAAAGTCTGGCAGCGCAGGCCATTTTCGGTGGAATATCCGTTTCTGGCAGGCTGCCAGTCACTGCAAGTCAGGTGTTCAAACGTGGCGTTGGGCTCAATACAGAGAAAGTGCGTTTGGGCTATGGCGAACCGTTTGAGGTTGGGATGGAGGCAGATGAATTGCTTCGCATCGATTCTATTGTAAATGATGCTATCAAGCAAAAGGCAATGCCGGGAGCACAGGTTTTGGTGGCCAAAGATGGTGTAGTGGTTTACGACCGATGCTTCGGGCATCATACGTACGATAGAACAGTTCCTGTAAAGTGGGATGATGTTTATGATCTCGCGTCCATTACGAAAGTGGCTGCATCGCTGCCTGTTTTCATGCAAGCGGTAGACGAGCGTAAAGTGAATGTTGACGACAAGGTTTCGGATCATTTGATGCGATTGAAGCAGACCAACAAACGCGATATGACCTTCCGCGACATGTTGGCCCATTATGCTCGCCTCAAAGCTTGGATTCCATTCTATCAGAAAACCGTTTCCAACGGAAAACCTTTGGATAAGTATTACAGCGATTCGGCTTCAGCTGAATTCCCGTTTCAGGTAGCCGAGAACATGTTCATGCGAAAGGATTATCCGGATACGCTTTATCGTTTGATAGATGAATCGGAATTGCTGGAAACGAAACAGTACAAGTACAGCGACCTCGGTTATTATTACATGAAGCAAACGCTTGAACAGTTGTACCGAAAGCCGTTGGACGCAAGGGCTTCCGAGCGTTTTTACCGTCCATTAGGACTGAGCACGATGGGTTATCATCCTTTGCAAACCATAGTCAAAGAACGATTGGTGCCCACCGAATTGGATAAGGGTTTTCGTGGTCAGTTGATTCAGGGCTACGTGCACGACCCAGGTGCTGCCATGATGGGCGGGGTAGGAGGTCATGCCGGGCTTTTCTCTAACGCCAACGACCTTGCCGTACTGACGCAGATGTATTTGAACAAAGGCACTTACGGTGGCGAACGTTATGTTCAGACCAAAACCATTGAAGAATTCACCAAATGCCAGTTCTGTAAAAACGGAAACCGTAGAGGCATTGGATTTGACAAGCCAGAGCCTGAAGGCAAAGGCGGCCCAACCTGCGATTGCGTTTCCTATCTGAGCTTCGGCCACACAGGTTTTACGGGAACCATGGTATGGGCCGACCCCGATCAACAGATCGTTTATGTGTTCCTGAGCAATCGCGTTAATCCCGATGCAGAGAACAACAAGTTGGTGAAGATGGATGTGCGAACCAAGATCCAGCAGGTGATCTATGATTCGCTGAAGAAGTGATTGAAATTGACGTGAACGATGTCGCGTTACGACTCGCTTACGATCGAACTCCGCTTATTGGCCGTCTTCAGCATGTTCATTGCTTTGGTAAGGCCTTCCATGGTAAGAGGGAACATGCGGTTGTTCACTGCCTGTTTCAGAATCTGCGTTGATTCGGAGTAGCGCCAACCTTCCTCGGGGTTCGGGTTTATCCAAACGTGGTGCTTGAATTTCTGCGTGATGCGCTCCATCCACACCATTCCAGCTTCGGGGTTGTTGTGCTCCACGCTGCCTCCCGGTTGTAGGATCTCCCAAGGCGACATGGTGGCATCACCAACGATGATCAACCGATAGTCGTCATTGAATTTGTGCATCACATCAAAGGTTGGTGCGATGTTGCTGAAGCGCCTGCGGTTGTCTTTCCACAGCCGTTCGTAAAGGCAATTGTGGAAGTAGTAGAACTCCAAATGCTTGAACTCGTGCTTTGCCGCGCTGAACAGTTTGGAACATAGTTCAATGTGGTCATCCATCGTGCCGCCAATGTCAAATAGCATCAGCACCTTCACGTTATTCTTGCGTTCGGGTCGCATTTCAATCTCAAGAAAACCTGCGTTCTTAGAGGTGTTCTTGATAGTTCTATCAAGATCCAACTCTTCTTCATGGCCTTGCCGCGTAAATACGCGCAATCTTCGCAACGCCATTTTCAGGTTGCGCGTATTCAGTTCTTCTTTGTCGCTCAGATCACGGAACTCACGTTTGTCCCAAACCTTCACGGCACTTCGGTTTCGGCTACCAGACTGACCGATTCTGTAACCGGCCGGATTGTACCCGTAAGCCCCGAAAGGTGAAGTTCCGGCTGTGCCAATGAAGCGGTTTCCGCCTTGATGGCGTTCTTTCTGCTCTTCCAACAGTTCCTGAAAACGCTTGGCGAGTTCTTCCAATCCACCCATCGCCTCGATCATCGCCTTTTCCTCATCCGTGAGGTTGTTCTCGGCCATGTATTTCAGCCAATCTTCTTGAATCTTTGCGAGGTCTGGAACAGAAAGCTTCATGCTGCCGGCCACATACTGACTGTAAATGGCATCAAAACGATCGAGGTGTTCCTCATGTTTGATGAGCACGCTGCGCGCCAGCGAATAGAAATCCTCCACGTTATCTCCGAAGCCGCCTTTCAATGCCTCCAACAAGGTCAGATACTCCCGCAGACTGACAGGAATGCCTTCTTGTTTGAGTTTGAAAAAGAGTTGGAGGAACAAAGGATTGACGAATTATGATTGTTGATCGATGATTTCCTCGATATTCTTGAGGTTCTGTGGTAGATGGTTTTTGGCGACATCCCAAAGAATTTCATAATCAATGCCAAAATACTCGTGCGAAATGCGATTCCGCAGATAATACATCTCCAACCATGGAACAGACGGATACTTTTCACGAAGTTCTGCTGGTAGTTTTTTAGCAGCCTCGCCAATGATCTCGAAATTTCTGACAACAGCATCAACCGTTTTGTAATCACGTCTGAAAGTCTCGAATTCCAGTCCATCAATGTACTCGGCAATGCGAAGCATGGACAATTTCATGTCATCTAAGTAAAGCCTATATGAACGGTCTTCCTTCTTCAATCGATCGGAACAACGGATGAAAGAATTTTATCACGCAATTGCTCTTTCAGTGCGTTCTTAGTGACAAGGTCTATCTTTCTTCCAAGTGCTTTTTCAAGGAATATTTCCAGACCAAAAAACTTCCAACCTATCGGTCGTTCCAGTTCAACAAGCAGGTCAATATCACTTTCTGCGGTCTGTGTTCCATTTGAGAATGAACCGAACACACCGATCTCCTTCACCCCATATTCCTTTTTCAGAATGGGTTTGAGTTCTCTCAGTTGATTGAATATTTCGGTTGAAACTGCCATTGTACCAAAGGTAGCCTGAAATCAGTTGCTGACTGCTTATTTGGGTTTGAAAAAGAGTTGGAGGAACATGAATTGGTTCACGGTTTAAAGCGTAACGTTCAAGGTTCCATCGGTTCCAATTTTGAACATGGAACCTTGAACCCAGAACTAATCTACCCAAACATCCTTTCAAGCAACGCCAGATCCTGCTCATTTTTGATAAGCGAACCCAAATGCGGTGGAAGTTTTCGATCGCCTTCTCTCGGTTCATCTTTCAGGAGGTCGTCACGGAGTATGAGTGAGATCCAATCCACCAATTCGCTGGTGCTTGGGCGTTTTTTGATGCCGTTCACTTTGCGCAGTTTGTAGAATTCGCCAAGAGCGCGGTTCAGCAATTCTGCTTTCAATCCCGGGTGGTGCACATCCACGATCTGCTTCATCTGCTCTTCCTCTGGGAAACGGATGAAGTGGAACAAGCATCTTCTCAGGAACGCATCGGGCAGTTCCTTCTCGTTATTGGAAGTAATGATGACGATCGGCCGCTTCTTGGCCACAATGGTCTGGTTCAATTCGTAACAGAAGAACTCCATTTTGTCCAACTCCAACAGCAGGTCGTTGGGGAATTCGATATCCGCCTTGTCAATCTCATCGATCAAAAGCACAACCGATTCATCCGAATCAAAAGCTTCCCAAAGTTTTCCCTTCACGATGTAGTTGGAGATGTCATGCACCTTTTCGTTACCCAACTGGCTATCGCGCAAGCGTGAAACGGCATCGTACTCGTACAATCCTTGTTGCGCCTTGGTGGTCGATTTTATGTGCCACGTAATGAGCTTCTTACCCAACGCCTTGGCTATTTCGTGCGCCAAAAGTGTTTTGCCTGTTCCAGGTTCACCTTTCACCAAAAGCGGTTTTTGCAAGTGAATGGAAGCATTCACCGCTACTTGCAGTTCGTTGGATGCGATGTATTTGTCGGTTCCTTGAAATGAGTTCAAACGTTCGAAGTTTATGGTTACTGATATGAAACGAAGTTCAGCGAAGCTAATTACGAATGTATCACGAATATGACGAATAGCAGAACGCTACGGTCATCTACATTCGCAAATTCGTACCGAGAAGCGGAATTGGTAATTCGTATCAGCCATTATTCCAGATCTGCCAACTGGCTTCGGCCTGTCGTTGCAGCATTTCGAGCCCGTTGATGCAGGTGGCACCGCGTTTGCGCCCCATTTTCAGAAAAACCGTTTCCGATGGATTGTAGATCATGTCGAACAGCAGATGCTCGGCTGTAATGGATTCGTACGGTATCTCTGGTGCGTCATTCACGTTGGGAAACATGCCAACGGGCGTGCAATTCACAATAATGGAGTTTTCCCAAACGGTTTCGGGCGTCAGTTCGCGGTAGGTCAGGTCGCCTATCTCGCGGTTGCGCGAAACGCATAGGCATTCGATGTCGAGGTCCGAAAGCACGTGGTAAGCAGCCTTTGCCGCGCCACCACTTCCGAGTATCAACGCCTGACTATGACCTACCAAATGCGGCAGAATGCTCTCCTTGAACCCGATCACATCCGTGTTGTATCCTGTCAAACGGTGCGTGTCACCGATCCGCTCGATCTTTATCGTGTTCACCGCCTGTACGAACTTCGCCTCCTTCGAAATGCTATCCAAATGACGTATCACGGAGGTTTTGTACGGAATGGTCACGTTCAAACCTTCCAATTCGGGTTCGTTCCGAAGGACGCTTTTCAGTTCGTCCAGCGATTCCAGTTCGTAGTTGTTGTAAACGGCATCCTCACCAAGTCGTTCAAACTTGGCGGTGAAGAAGGTTTGCGAAAACGAGTGGGAGAGAGGGTTTCCTATCAGTCCGAACTTTCTCATCCTTGCTTCGAGGCCATTTTCTCCATGGCAAACACCAACACGAACCCGGCCACACATAGGCTTATGGCAAGTGCCAATTGAGCAGGTTCGCCCGTTATTGCTTCGAAATTGAATGGCGATACATTCGATTCGAGGAAAGGTACCTGCTCGCCATGGCTGTTTGTTCTGAATTCAGTGGTTTCCTTCCAAGGCCAAACTTTGTTCAACGAACCGACCATGAAACCGGTAAGAAGTGCCATGGTCAGACTGTACGCTTTTTTGAACATCCAAGAAAGGAAGTTGGAGAACGCGATGATGCCCACGATACATCCGCCAATGAAAATGGAAATGTTGATGCTGAATGTGATGATCAGGTCCGTGTCCATTGCTTTCAAGGCATCCACCAAACCGCTGATGGAACCGAGAATAGTGCCGTAGGCTCCCAACAGTAGCAGAATGAAACTGCCCGAGATCCCCGGAAGGATCATGGCACAGATGGCAATACAACCTGCCCCGAAAATGTAAATGAGGCCATCAGGCATCTGGGTTGGGGCAGCAATGGTAATGTAGTAGGCTACTGCGGCACCGATAACCAGTGCAGCAACCGTCTTTACATTCCATTCTTTGATGTATTTGGCAATGATGACCGTAGAGGCGATGATAAGACCGAAGAAGAACGCCCAAAGCAGCACCGGATGGTTATCGAGCAAGTAGGTGATTCCTTTTGCCAAACTGATGACGCTGGTGAAAATACCCGCCAACAGCACCACAATGAAGTTGGCGTTAAGCTGTTTCCAGGTGGCTACGATGCCTTCGCTCTTCAGCGTTTTGAGAGCCGATAGGTTCACACCTTTAATCGTTTCCAACAACTCCTCGTAAATGCCAACAATGAAGGCAATGGTACCGCCCGATACGCCAGGCACCACATCGGCAGCACCCATGGCCATTCCTTTCAAATAGAGCAGAACGAAATCCTTCGTGCTCTTAACCTTCGTTTCTACAGCCATCAGTATTGCTCAAGGCTCGGGTCAATTTCATTTGCCCAAGCAAGTATTCCGCCTTTCAGGTTATACAGGTTTTCGAGGCCCAGTTGAAGTTCTAGGGCATTCACCACGTTTGCAGAACGGCCACCGCTGCGGCAATGAACCACCACGGGTACGTTTTTTCTGAACTCAATGGCCCGTGAAAGCACTTCGCCCATCGGTATCGATTCTCCACCAATGGAGCATATCTCCACTTCCCACGGTTCGCGCACGTCCACAAGCTGATGTGGTTTGCCGGCATCGCGCATCTGTTTCACTTCCTGCACGGTCAACTCTTTCATTTCTTCAGTTTCATGTTGGCCACCACTTCGTTGGCGTTTATGTTCTCTGGCAGATAATTGAAGAAGGTATCTCCACGCACGCCCAATCGCAGTGTTTCCAGTGGGATTACCTCATTGGGGGCAATGTTGCCAAGATTGACGTTGGCGCCCAGTTGATTGATGAACCACACCTGTTGCGCCTTCTGCGGGGCTTCCCACAGAATGCGGTCCTGCGGTATCACCGACAATATCTTACTGATGAGCGAAACGTGCGCAGATCCGTTCGGGCGGTATATGCCCACGTTGCCGCTTTCGCGCGCCTCGGCTATCACCATCCACGAACCGGCCTCCAACTCGGCCTTCATCATCGATTTCCATTTGTTCGGATGAATGATGATGCCTGCTTCTTTCGAGCCAACTTCAGAGAGTACACGGTAGTTCTTGGCAAGTATCGAAATGAGTTCACACTTCTTGTCGTGATTCAACTCAATGGAACCGTCAGAAACCTCTGCCGTGTCCAATTTGAATCTGTCAAGCAGCCTCAAATAGTCTTCAAACTGCCCTCTGATGAGGAATGCCTCAAACAGGGTTCCGCCCAAGTAAACGCGGATACCCGCTTCCTTGTACAGGTCTATCTTCTTCTGAACGTTATTCGAGATCAACGAGGTTCCGAACCCCAATTTCACCAGGTCGGTCAAGTGGCCGCTGGCCGATACAAGGTCTTCCGCCTCACGGAGGCTCAGTCCCTTGTCCATCACCATGGTTACGCCCGAAGTGCGAGGCTTCGCAGCGCGTTCTGGAATGTGGGTCAGTTCAAAGTTCATCACTGTCCGTAGATCTGTATCAGATCCATTACCCGAGGTATGTTCACCGCCCCCGGAAATTCATCGAACAAAAGTAGATGTTTGGTGTAATCCAACTCCAGTCCGTTCTGTAAGTTGTTCAAGGCTTCAACCGATTGCGCGCTTGCCAACATGAAGGCCGCCACACGGTAATGCAGTTCCGCATTGTCGGGCATCACTTTAATGGCGCTCATCAGCGTTTCGATGCCCAATTCTGCATCTATCTGGTAGAAGCACAGTTGGCTTTTCGATACCCAGAAACGGATGTCCTCGGGGTTTAGTTCTATCGCCTTGTCAAAGGCATCGGCTGCCGCATCAAAATCGCCAGCGTGTTCCTTCAGGTCGGCCAGAAAATTCCAGTATTCAGCGTCTGTGCTGTCCAGTTCTATGGCCTTTTCTATGAAGGGTAAACACTCATCGTAACGTTCCTGCTTCTCGCGCACCACAGCCATACCGTACCACGATTCGGCATTGTGCTCGTCCACCTTCGTTATCTCCTTGTATCGGTCAAAGGCAAGGTCAAAATCGCCACGGCCTTCAGAGCATTCGGCAATGCCCACCTTCGCATCGGGATTGTCGGGGTCAATGATGAGCACTTCGTTGAAATGCTCTTCGGCCTTGTCCCAGTTCTCCACTTCCAAATAGCAATCGCCCAGTTCCTGATGGGCCAGAATGTGGTCTTCCTTCACGGCAAGGCACAGCTCCAACGCCCAAATGGCGCGGTCAAAATCCTTTTGGCGCACGTAGAACGTGGAAAGATTGTACCACCCGTTGTATTGATACGGATTGTCGTCCAAGTAGCCGTTCAGGTAATCGATGGCCTCCTGTATGCGGCCCGAAACATCATAGAGGAAACTCAATTCGTACAACAACCCTGATTCCTCTGGGTGTTCCTTCAAACCCATTTTCAGTTGGTTGATGGCCTCATCGCGTCTTTGCAGCGCATCGTATTCGTATGATAGCAACAGGCGCACCTCAGCCGTTTCCTCCACGTGTTCCAATGCATGTTTCAAAGCCACTATGGCCCCTTCGTGGTCATTCATCCTGCCAAGGATCTCCGCCTTCACAATAAGCATGTCGGGGTTGTTCGGCATAATGGATTCTAGCAGCTTGACGGATTCCATGGCGCGTTCGTGTTCCCCTTTCAACGAAAGGATCTCTGCCCGCTTCAGCTCAAACTCGCTGCTGTGCGGGTGCTGCACTTCGGCAAGCTCAAGCACCTTCCACGCCTTGTCGAATTCGATGCACGACATGTAGTGCTCTATCAGATCCTCAAGGTCGCTAACGTCAAAGTAGTACTGGTCGTCATTCGAAAGCATGTGTTCAAACCGTTCCACACAGGCGCTCAACCAGTTCTGCTCGCGTTCTTCTTCGGGGTTAGAATCCATGTTCAGTTGGCTTTTGCAAAGGGTAAGAATAATTCCTGTCGGAGCCCTTTGTCAGGCCGTTCTTATTTTCAACAAATACTGTTCAAAAAAATTGTAAAAGGGCGGCAAAAATAGACGAATAGCACGGATGCACCCCTACCCACAATAATACTTTTGCAGCACAATACGGCACAGCATGGCATTGATCAAATCCATTTCGGGCATCAGAGGCACCATTGGTGGTGTTTCGGGCGAAGGCCTTACACCCATTGACGTAGTGAAATTCACATCGGCCTATGCCGCCTTCCTCAAGGAACGCTCGGGCAAACAGCACCTCACAGTGGTGGTTGGCAGAGATGCGCGCATATCGGGCGATATGGTCAACCGCTTGGTTACAGGCACGCTTCTGGGCTGCGGTGTCGATGTCATTGATGTCGGACTGAGCACCACGCCAACGGTAGAAGTGGCGGTTCCTGCCGAGAAGGCCGATGGCGGCATCATCCTCACAGCCAGCCATAACCCCAAGCAGTGGAACGCCCTCAAATTGCTCAATGAAAAAGGCGAGTTCATATCCGCAGCCGAGGGTGAGCGCCTGTTGCAGATAGCCGATGCCGAATCGGTGCAGTTTGCAGAGATAGGTCAGTTGGGCACCGTACGCACCATTACCGATTACATCGACCGCCACATCAGCATGATACTCAACCTGTCGTTGGTCAACGTAGAGGCCATAAGGGCCAAGAACTACCACGTGGCCATCGATTGCGTCAACTCTACCGGAGGCATTGCCGTACCGAAATTGCTCAACGCGTTGGGCGTTACACGCATCACCCCGCTGTTTGTGGAACCGAACGGAGATTTCCCCCACAACCCCGAGCCGCTGCCCGAAAACCTCACAGACATTGCCAACGCCATTCGCAAGGAGAAGTGCGACCTGGGTATTGTGGTCGACCCCGATGTGGATCGTCTGGCCCTTGTGTGCGAGGATGGCGAAATGTTCGGAGAGGAATACACCCTGGTGGCCGTGGCCGACCACGTGTTGCGCCACCGAGTGGGCAATACGGTATCGAACATGTCATCTACCCGCGCCCTGCGCGATGTGACCGAGAAGGCGGGCGGCAGCTATAGTGCCAGTGCCGTAGGCGAAGTGAATGTGGTGGAAATGATGAAGGCCACCGAAGCCGTCATTGGGGGCGAAGGCAATGGAGGCGTCATTTACCCCGAACTGCACTACGGGCGCGATGCGCTGGTGGGCATTGCCATGTTCCTCACGCATTTGGCACAGAGTGGGCAAACGGCCAGCCGCCTGCGCGCCTCATACCCCAACTACCATATTTCCAAGAACAAGATATCGCTGACGCCCGAAACGGATGTGGATGGCATTTTGGAGGCGGTGAAGCGCAAGTATGCCAGCCAACCCATCAATACCATTGACGGACTGAAGATAGAGTTCGGGAAGGAATGGGTGCACCTGCGCAGGTCGAACACGGAACCCATCATCCGTATTTACAGCGAGAGCGAGAACGAAAGCACGGCCGACAACCTGGCCAACAAGATCATTGAAGACATCAAGGAACTGATGCGGGCGAAGGCCTGATGCCTGTTGCCTGATCACTTTAACCGCCCCATATCCGCCTGACGCGGATGAACCACCACTCGGCCCGAAGGGACGAAACCTGTTTAATGCTATCAGTCATGACCTTAAAGGTTTCCAATACAGGGGTGTCCGAAAAGACTAGGTTGAGTTCAAAATGGGTGTCAGGTCGGGGTTCCCACCACAGATCTCAACGATGAGCCGTGTAATTTCATTGTCAATTGCCTTAACGAACAGCCCTTTGGCCTCTTTGTGGCCTTTTATGTCATTGAGTTTTTTGTAGACCATGATGAGCATTGCTGCTATGAGCAACACATAGAGCCAGACCTTTATCCCGTTCAGGCTGTATGAGACAAAATGCTTCAGGTTCAGTTCCTGCTTCAGGAAGCGGAAAAAGACCTCAATATCCCAACGGGCGCGGTAAATGTCCGCCACTGCTGCTGTGTCCATATCGGTAATGTTGGTCAGCAGGAACAGTTCCTGTCCGTCCTCTTTCCTTTGGGCACGGATCAGGCGGAAGGGGACTTTCAGTATTCTTCTGTCAAGATGAAAGAGATGGACCATCTGGTCGCTCAGAAAGCTGAGCGTATCGGTCTCGGGCAACTCGGGTGCGGTATCTTCTCCTATGACCCGATAGCTTTTTGTGGGGTTGATACGTGTGACGAACAGCTTTCCCTGCTGGGAGAACCGGGCGAAGGTGACACGCTTTTTCAAGCCCCTGTCAAAGACCACGATATCGTCCTTACCTACCGCATAGGCCTGTATGGCCTCACCAAGTGCCACGTCCTCGGCCAGATGCTCCTGTTCTGTGAACACATCTGCCACAGGAGCGAGCAGACCATCAAAGCCAATGGTGATCTTGATCTGCTTCACCGCATGCTCTCCCGTACCGGATCTGACCCGCCCGTTCACCATGCCCACGTCAAGTAGTTTGGCCGATGCTGAGATGGAGGTGGAATCGAATCGCATGATGGAACGTCCGTGGACCTGTTGGGCACTGAAATGTTGGGAAAGAGTGGCATAGGTGGCCTGAAAAATGGCCTCAAAGAAGTCGACATTCATATGCATCAGCCTGTCCGAAAGGGAAGTGAAAGACGTGGAAGAGCCCGATTCCACACCCGATAGCAGTGTGAATTTTCCACTGCTGTACAGATCCTGCATGATGCGTAGACTGCTGCGCTCACTATCAAGAACGCTCAGCAGCAAAAGATAGAACATGTCCCTGCCGAACAGCTTCTTGACATTGCGGTCAACCTTGGTATCGGTCGCTTTTTGCTCGATAATGTCCAGCGGCAGGAGCGCCAAAAGCTCCTTGGCCGTGATCCGCCTGCTGTTCTGCTTTACCATAGATAAAGCAGATCATTTTCACTTCACAGACAACAGTTCTCAAAATCTTCTGTCAACACATAATTGTGCATTTCGGACACTCCTGTTTCCAAAACCTTTAAGGTCTTCAACGCACGCCATCCTGCTCCAAATGAAAAGTCCTCCGAGGTTTTCAAAAAACCTCGGAGGACTGAACTCATTGGATTGATGGGTTAACGGTTTGGGGCTTTGCGTTCGGGCGGGTTTCAGAACACAAGGTTTCAATTTATTACTAAAGTTCATTAGAAGCACAATGCTTCAAGTTTGCACTTCACCCCGCCTGACGCAAAACCCGTGTTATCGGCTGTTCTTCTTTCTGTCGTCATGGGTTAAATTTTTCAAATGTTTTTCCGTTGAACTTAAATGTACCGTTGTCAGGTGTCCCAAGCCATAAGTCGCCTTGATTGTCCTTATACATTGAAACTAAATTAACGTCTTTCGTGCCGTCTTTAACTGAATAATTTGTTATGTTCTTGCCATCATATTTATAAACTCCTTTGTCCCAAGTGGTCAGCCAAATATTTCCGTTATTGTCTTCTATGATGTATGAATAGTAAACGTATTCGTCACCGCCAAATATTTTTGCGTTTCCAATTCCGTTGGTCTTTTGATATTGAAGTCTGTCGCTTTTTGTTGTTTTGTCAAAGTCAAAAATATACCGATGCCAAGTGTTGCAAAACCAAAAACCACCTACCTTGTCTTCAAATATTGAACGAATACCAAATGTTCCACCGTTTAAACCTATTGTTAAATCTTCTTCATACATCCATTTGATGGATTTTCCGTCAAAACGGCAAGCACCAAAAACTGAAGTGCCAAACCACATTGCACCTTTTCGGTCTTTATAAATACAATAGACTTCATAAGGACTAAAAAATGGATTAATGCCTTTTGCATAAATTTCATCGTGTAGGTAATGTTTTGGGAATTCTAATTGAAACAGATTTTTTCCATCAAAGCGATAAGGTCCGTTTTCGTTTCTTTTTCCCAATATGTTAAACCACAAATCATTTGGTTCTAATTTCCAGTCTTTACTTTTTATAGGTTGCAAAGTCGTAAATTGTTTTCCGTCAAATTTGTTGATACCACCAAGCGTTGAGAAAAATATATTGCCAAATTTATCTTCTTGAATTTGTCTTATACTATCGTTGCATAGTCCATCTTTGGTCGTAAAATTGACAATAGTTTTGCCGTCAAAACGATACACACCTTCGCCATTACTCCCAAACCAATAGTTGTTCTTTTTGTCTTGAAACACATACCACAAATGGTCGCCAAGTTTATTTACGGTGTCGCCTTGTGCAATGTTTTGACTTAAATTGCCAGCGTTTGATGCTTTATTTTTTGTTTGTCCGTTGCACGATGTCAATATGGTCAATATGCTAAAAAATATGATTGTTCTTAACTTCATTGTCTGTCTGTTTATTGTTAGCATGGTCTGTCCTGGAATAGCCGATAACTCTCAAATATACGCAATAGGCTAAGATCACTATATTGCGTAAATATCAGTAAATCAATAGAATACATTGGTTATACAAGAAAGCGCAATTTCGTTGGTGCAATGTACTATACATAAATGCGCAACGCATTTCAGGTGTCAGTTGCGCGGTCATTTCAGTCGGCCTGTCAAAAATTGGGATCACATATTTCGGGTTACCAGAACCGAATGTAGCAACAATACCCATACAATGTGGAGAGGGCAGGGCAGGGGCACAAAAAAAGCGCCCCGCTCAAGAGCAGGGCGCTTCATCTATACAACGGGTTACTCAGATCGCTTCAAGCAACAATTCCACCTTCACAGGTACATTGTCCACCACTATAAGCACCTGCTTACTCAGGTAACCCACCTTCTCAGCCGTCAGGCGGTACTTGCCATCAACCACACCATTGAATTTGAATAGCCCGTCATTGTCACTCATCAGTTCATCCTCCAACACATAGGTGCCATCTTCCAGCAGGCGTTCAAGCAGCACCTTGGTCTGGGGCAGCGCACCCGGGTCAAGGGCTTGCAGTGTCTTACCGCTCACCCCGTGGCCGCTTTGGCCGCCATGTACCAGTTCAAGCACCCAAGAGTCTGTTCAATAAACTGTATCAGTTGTCAGATAGATAGATTTGATAACCGATAGACACAGAAAAATGGAAGAACAGGAGAAAGACAGATTTGACTATGCCAACTTTGAGCGGGATGCGATAGAGGCCCTGAAGAACGGCAAAGAGCTTGGAGGCAAGGACGGAGTTCTGGCCCCG
>Ga0172367_10000818_pt1 | contig 46723 bp, 43 predicted proteins | sample Lak10m_FD_114542 | JGI IMG/M metagenome (GOLD analysis project Ga0172367, IMG submission 114542) | Freshwater microbial communities from Kabuno Bay, South-Kivu, Congo - kab_022012_10m | ecosystem: Environmental > Aquatic > Freshwater > Lake | place: Democratic Republic of the Congo: South-Kivu...
CAGATAATTCTCTTCATATTTTTTATCTCCAACCCGTCGGTTAAGTTAGACCTTTAAGTACTAAGATTATATAATATCTTATGTACGCATGTACAATATTTTGTTCTTATAAAAATGGAGAAAGATTTTTAGATGGCTATGTAGAAAATCTTTTAGAGCAGTCTATTTATAGAGATCTAGAGTTCTTGTTTCTAGATTGTGACGAGAATGATAATAATAATAAAATTATAAATTTAAGTAAATCTAATAAAAACTTTAAATATATAAAGTTAAAGCAGGACCCAGGTTTATACGCCAGCTGGAACATAGCAATAAAAAATAGCACTACAGATTATCTATCTAATTGGAATATAGACGACAGAAAATCTTCGATAGGAGTTGAAGTTTTGTACAATAATCTTAACAAAAATAAAGAGATAGATTTAATATATGGTCAAACTTATATTTCTAAGATACCTAACGAAAAATATATAAATAATAACTTTGAAGAAATTTTTCCGTGTCAACCTCCAAGCATCAAAAGCTTTATTCAAAATAATTCTCCACACTGTATGCCTATGTGGAGAAAAAGAATTCATGAGAAATTTGGATATTTTAATGAAACTTATAAAATAGCTAGCGATAGCGATATGTGGATCAGAACCTTAATAGGCGGGGGAAAGGCTAAAATGCTTAATCATCCAGTGGGTTTATATTACTATAATCCAGAGGGAGCTTCCACAAATCCAGCTAAATTAAAAGAATCTGTAGAAGAAGTTAATCGTATGAGGTCTAAATATATCCAACATATTTTATGAAATTAATCACTTACGCACTGTGGGGCGAAAACCCAAAGTATAATATTGGAGCCATAAAAAATTGCGATCTAGCCTCGATGTATTATCCAGACTGGATTTCGAGATTTTATGTAGCAAAAAATACGCCAGACGCTACAAGGCAAATTTTAAAATCTAAAAAAAACACAGAGATTATTGAGGTAGATGAAATAGGCGATTGGAAATTTACTCTTAAAAGGTTTATCCCTTTTTCCGAAGAAAAAGTAGAAGCTTTTATTAGTAGAGATTGCGATTCTAGGATATCGAATAGAGAAGTTATAGCGGTAAATATTTGGTTAAATTCAAATAAAAAATTTCATATCATGCGAGATCATCCTTTTCATGGCAATTTTCCTATATTAGCGGGCATGTTTGGAGCTAAAACCGGCATAATAGAAGATATTAAAGATAAAATAAAAGAATATAAAGAAAAAAATACTAAAGAATCCTACCACTTTGATCAAGTTTTTCTATCAAATTATATATGGCCGCTAGTTAAAAACGATAATTTAACACATGATGAATTTTTTTCATCAAATAATCTATTTCCTTCAATTAGAGTAAATAATGAATTTGTTGGAGAATCTTTTAATGAAAACGATACTCCAGATCCGACAGGAAGGGAAGCTATAGAGCAATATTTTAATAAATGAAAATAGACAAAGTCCTATTCGTTAGTAATGATAATGAAAACTATATAAGTTTTTGGCCATCAATATCTAAACATTTTAAAAAATATTTAGGTTTAGACACTAAACTATTTTTTTTAGGCAATTACACAAAAGAAAATTCTAAATATTTAACCGAAGATTATGGTGAAATAGAATTTTTTAAACCAATAAAGCAGTATCCATTGATCATTCAATGTCTATGGGGTAAGTTTTGGTTTACACAAACAGAGATTAATACAAATTGGTTAATAGGCGATATAGATTTATACCCATTAAATAAAAATTATTATTTTAATACTCTAGACAAGATTCCGGAAAATTCATATGGGCATTTGAACGCTAATGGCTACAAGGCTGGTAATTGGTATGATGTACCCAAACTAGGATTGCCTGGATATTATCATTGCGCTAAAGGTTCGAAATTTAAAGAGTTTTTAAATTTATCAATATCTTTTGAGGAAGATGTCAAATATATCTTTGAATCTAAAAAATATGGGGCAGCCCTCAATGGTTTATATCAAAATAAAGAAAGCATACCCAATAGAGTGAAAAAGGCTATACCCGAACATTATGAATATATTTGTTGCGAAGAACATCTAAGCACTGAGAGATTAATCAATAGAAAAAACGACATATATTCTTTTACATATCCCGAAAGCTCTATAAGACTTGAGTCGCCCGTATTTTATAACGAAGTATATCATGATTCATACATAGATATACATTGTCCTAGGCCATATACAAAATATGGAGAATATTTAGAAAAAGTTTTAGAAAAATATGACAACAATTAGTCATTGGTGCGGAAGATTTGGAAATAACATACAGCAGTTAAGTAATGCAATATTCTTTTGCGAAAAGAATCAAATTCATTTTAAAATGCCAAAACACAACTTAATTAAAAATATTGACATAAAATTTGGAGATAAAGAAATATCATCTAATCCATTCTTTTTTTATGATCAAAGCATAACCGGTCAGGGTGGCCCTCATTTTCCTGCGGACGTAGATCTTCTAAGAAAAAGTAGAAAAAAAATATGCTTAAAATATATTAAACCCTTTCTTAACGTAAGAGAAAACGAAAAATTAAACCCAGATACACTAGTAATACATATAAGAAGTGGCGACATTTTCTCTAGAGAAAACTATTATTGTCCAGTAGTATCTAGATACCTACAAGCTCCGAAAGCTTTTTATGAAAAAATCATTAAACAGTATAAAAAAACATTTGTAGTTACAGAAGAAGATAAAAAAAATCCTGTTTTAGCCGAACTAGAAAAAAATAAAAATGTAAAAATCTTAACCCCATCTTTGGAAGAATCTATTAAAATTCTTTTAAGCGCAAGAAATTTAGTTACGTCCGGAGTGTCTAGCTTTCCAGTCGCTTGCGGACTTCTTTCTTTAAATTTAGAGAAATTTTACGCTACAAATCTTTTTCTTGAAGAAATTATTAACTATAAAGATTTGCAGGGATCAGACTCTGAAGTAATTCTAGAAAAAATTAATCTTGAAAAATATATAAATTTTAATGAATGGCTAAATAATACAGAGCAAACAAAAATTATGTTAAATTATAAAATATGATGACTTTTATAACATACTCAAACAATCAACCATTTGAAAAATATGGAGAGAGTATAATTAATCAAGCTGATAAATATTTTGATGAGACGTATCATTATAAATTAACAGATATACAAGATTTTAAAAAACAAAATATTTCTTTATGGAGAGACAGCAAAGGAGATGGGTATTGGTCGTGGAAACCATACATTATACATAAACATTTATTAAAAAATAAAAATATTAAAAATAATATCATTGTATATTGTGACACAAGATTTAATATCGTCGATAATATATCCGATTTAATTAAACAATATTTTCTTGAAGATGATAATTATCTTTTTGCAACAAAAAATCACCATTTCTCCGTGCATTCCAGGCATAAAGAGGTTATGTGGTCGAAAGGAGACGCATTCAAAGCTACAACCATAGACATGAACAATATGCTTTATGAGGAACAAATTTGGGCCGGATTTTTATGCTTTAGAAATAACGAAAAATCTTTAAAAATCGTAAAAGAGTGGCTATCTCTCTCTCAAAATGAGCAGATTATATCTGATGCAGAAAGTATAGAAAAAAACCATCCTACCTTCAAAGAGCACAGACATGATCAATCGATCTTAAGTTTAGTTTTAAAAAAGAATCTCGTAGAAGTAAAAGAAGACCGCTTATCTCATGAGTTATCTAGCGGTAGATATATTAAATATTTTTACCCATAAAATATATTTTAAATTATGAGATTTATTTTAGTACATACAGGAAATGAATTTCCGAAATATATAAACGACTGCATAATCCAATTATTAAAATATAATCTGAATATAGATTTAATTATTAGTAAAAATATCAAAAAATATATAAGAAAAGAAAAAAATATTAAAATCATTGATGCAGAAGAATACGAAAATGACTTATATAGGTCTTTTAAGATAAATCATCCAGACGCTTCATATAGAGACGGATTTTGGCAAAGGACATCTTCGAGATTTTTTTTAATATCGAATTATGTAGAGAAAAATAATATATCTAATTTTTTTCATATAGAAAATGATGTTTTAATATATTCAAATTTTATCAAAGAAAATGAAATTTTATTAAAATCTAAAAAAGAGGCCTCGATAGTAATAGATTCGAACGAGAGATGCGTCCCTTCGATAATGTGGTTTAAAGATTATAAATCATGCCAAATCTTATCAGACTTTATATACAAAAATCCAAGCAATAACGATATGAGAAATATTTTTTTATTTTATTTAAAAAATAATAATATAGTTGCAAATTTTCCCATATTACCGGACGGGTCGGAAGATGCATTAAGACAAAGCTCAATAATAAAATTTGATAATTTATTTAAAGAATATAATTCAATTTTTGACGCCGCTGCTATAGGCCAATACTTGGGGGGCATAGACACCAGGCCTCGGGATGAAGACACCCGTGGGTACGTTAGTCCAGATTGTATATTTGATGTAAAAAGATTTAATTTTGAATGGACCAATAATGAACCATACATGCTCCATAATCAAAATAAAATAAAAATTAATAACTTGCATATACATAGCAAAAATTTATATAAGTTTATTTAATAAAATTATATCATTAGATAATGAGCACTAATAATATCGAATATACTTATTACGGTAAAAAAATAGATACTTCTAACATACTAAATATAGAAGACGCGACTAAATTAGTAGGCACTAAAAAAGTTGTAGTAATCACAGGGGTTACAGGGCAGGATGGCAGCCATATGATTGATTTCTTATTAGATAATACGGATTATTTAATATTTGGAGGCGTTAGAAGGTTAAGCGTATACAATCATCAAAATATAAAACACATAAAATCTGATAGATTTTGCCTTATTAATTTTGATCTTACAGACCCTCACGCTATATCAAGAATAGTAGAAAAATTACAACCAGATTACTTTATTAATTTTGCAGCGCAAAGTTTTGTGGCAAGTAGCTGGGATTTTGCTAGGCAGACATGGGCCACAAATTCAACAGCTGTTTTAGATATACTAGAAGCTATAAGATTATACAAACCTACATGTAGATTTTATCAAGCTGGGTCAAGCGAAGAATTTGGTAATGTAGATTATACGCCTCAAGACGAAAATCATCCTCTAAGGCCAAGAAGTCCATACGGAGCTAGTAAAGCGGCTTCTAGACAATTAGTCAAAGTATATAGAGACTCTTATAATTTATACGCGATACAAGGATGGCTTTTTAATCACGAAGGGACCAGAAGAGGCGAAGAGTTTGTGACAAGAAAAATTACAAAAAACGTAGCAAGGATTTTTTATAAATTAAAAAATAAAGAAAAATTTGAACCATTAGAATTAGGCAATTTAGACGCAAAGAGAGATTGGAGTGATGCAGAAGATTTTACGACAGGAATATGGATGATGCTAAATCAAGAAAAATATAATAAAAATTACGATAATATTCCCAAAGAATACGTTTTTTCCTCTAATGAAACTCATACAATTAAAGAATTTGCTGAAAAAGCTTTTTTCTTTGCGGGAATTAAAGGCAAGTGGATTGGTGAGAAGGAACATGCCAAATATATTTCGGATGACAACGAAATTTTAATAAAAATTAATCCTAAATATTATAGACCCGCAGAAGTTGATCTGCTATTAGGCGACTCAAATAAAGCCAGAGAAGAGCTAGGTTGGAATCCAAAATCTTCATTTGATAATTTAGTAGAAAAAATGGTTAAATTCGATTTGAAGCAGTTAGAGGCATGAATATCCTTTATGTTATATTAAGCTGCGAGAAGTTTTTGCCAACAAAATGCAAATGGATTACGGATACTTGGATTAAAAAAATAAAAAAAGAAGATCAATTTGTTATTTTAACTAATAAAAATGATATAGAAAATAATATCGTAGGTTATAACACCGGAGACGAGTATAAAGACGCTGCGGATAAGTATTCAGAATTCTTTACAAATTACGATTTACCTGACCGCATAGATTGGTTATTTTTTGTGGACGACGATACATATGTTTATACAAATAGATTAGAAGAGATGCTTAAACTTTATAGTGGGAATGAAGTTATCGCTAGAGAGATATGGGTTGGACCAGAAGTTGCAGCCAGAGGCATTCATAAGGATAATGGGAAAGTAGTTTTCCCCATTAATTCTCCTTCGGGCGGTTCTGGATTTGCGATGAGCAGAAAAACTTTTTTAACTATAAAAAAATATATAATAAAAGATTTGCATTGCAAATGCCACAATGGAGATGTTACTTTTGGTTTTTGGTTTAGAGATAATAATATTCCAATAATTAATAGATCGGACGTTCTTAGATCGCAAAACCCAGAACACCCAGAAAATATTGGTATAAAAAATGTAGTTACCTGGCACTACTGCGAACAGAAACATTTTCAAGAAAGCTTTACCAATGATTTATGATTATCTTATTGTTGGTTGCGGTTTGTATGGCGCAACTTTTGCTCATATGGCTAAAGAAAAAAATAAGAAATGCTTGATTATAGACTCAAGAGATCACATAGCGGGCAATTGTTATACGGAAAGAAAAGAAGATATAAATATCCATAAATATGGACCTCATATTTTTCACACAAATAATGATGAAATATGGAATTTTATAAATAAATTTGCTAGGTTTAATAATTATATAAATAGACCAAAGGTTAATTTTAAAAACAAATTATATTCTTTTCCTATTAATCTTTTTACTCTTTATCAACTATGGGGAGTTACTAATCCAAGTGAAGCGCTAATTAAATTAGATCAAGTTAAGATTAAAATAGATGACCCTAAGAATTTAGAAGAATGGATTCTCTCTCAAGTTGGAGAAGAAATTTACTATACATTTATACATGGATATACAAAGAAACAGTGGGGAAGAGAGCCGAAAGAGTTACCCTCTTTTATAATAAAAAGATTACCGATAAGACTAAATTTTGAAGATAATTATTTTTTTGACAAATATCAAGGTATTCCAGTTGGAGGATATACCGAGATCGTAAAAAACATGACAGAAGGCGCTGACGTAATACTAAAAGAAAACTATTTTGACAAAAGAGACTTTTGGAATAGCAAAGCAAAAACCGTTGTATATACCGGAAAAATAGATGAATTTTATAATTATAAATATGGAGTCTTGGAATATAGAAGTTTAAGATTTGAAACGGAAAAAATAAATATCAAAGACTACCAAGGAAACGCTATTGTTAACTATACTGAAGAAAAAATTCCTTTCACAAGAATTATAGAGCACAAACATTTCGAATTCGGAGCACAAGACTATACCTACATAACAAGAGAGTATCCAGAAAATTGGGATAAAAATAAAATTCCTTATTATCCAATAAATGATGATAAAAACAATGCTCTATATAAAAAATACTTGAGTTTAAATAAAAGTAATGATATACTCTTTGGAGGAAGGCTGGCGGAATACAAATACTATGATATGCACCAGATTATTGGATCTGCAATAAATAAATTTAATAAAACAACTAAATGAGTATAATTGAAGAACTTTCATGACTTCTCATAAACTTTGCCAATTTATAATTAAAAAGTACATACCAATTGACATTAATTGGCCAAGAGAAATAAAAATAGCTCAAAAGCTATTAAAACAGTATAAAGGATATCAATTTTGGAATAATTTAAATCAAATTAAATTAAATAGTTTAGCTTGGTTTCTCACCGAAGAAGGCAAAAAATTCATTAATTTAGAAATGAAGAAGCAGAACCTAAGCGAACCAAATAAAAAAATATATAATATTAAAGAAGAAAAGATCGGAGCAGACAAAAATACTTGCCAAAAGCCTAAAACTATCTTACAATTTATAAGATATGGGAAGAAAACCTAAAGAAGAAATCGTTCAGTCATCTGGACCAAGCGCATCAGATAGATTATTGTCATTTTTAAAAGATAATAAAGAAGACCATTATAATTTTGAAGACGAGGTTTATTATAAAGTATCTACGGGTAGTCTAAATTTAGATATAGCTACTAGTGGAGGTTTATCTCCGGGGCTGCATAGATTCATCGGAATGAATGAAGGAGGTAAAACCTCAGAAGCTTTAGAGGTAGCAAAAAATTTTCTTAAAACAGTAAAAGATTCAAGGGCTTTACTTTTCAAAGCAGAAGGTAGACTTAGCAAAGAAATTAAAGATAGATCTGGAATTAAATTTGTAACAGATCCTAAAGAATGGGTGGATGGAACTTGTTTTGTATTTGAATGCAATGTTTTTGAAACTGTTTCAGAATTAATGAAAGATTTAATTCAAGCAAATGATGAAGATAAAAAATATATTTTTATTCTTGACTCAGTTGATGGTCTTATTACTAAAGGCGATAAAGAAAAAACTTTAAGTGAAGCCACAAAAGTTGCTGGCGGCGCAGTTATATCTTCAATGCTTATGAAAAAGATTTCTCTTGCATTATCCAAACGAGGACATATAGCTATTTTTATTAGTCAAGTTCGTTCTGATATTAAACTCGATCCATACGCTGCAAATAAAGAAGTAAGACAAACAACCGCTACTGGCGGTAATGCACTGTTGCATTTTGCTAATTGGATTCTTGAATTTGAACCAAGATATAATAAGGATCTTATTCTTGAAAAACCAAACGAAAAATATGATTCGACAAAAAATAAGATAATTGGACACAACGTAAAAATTACAATTAAAAAATCTACCAATGAAACCACTAATTCTAAAGTACTTTACCCAATCAAATATGGAAGAAAAGATGGTTCTTCTATTTGGAAAGAGTACGAAATAATAGATCAAATATTATCTTGGGAATTTGCCACAGCGAAAGGGGCTTGGGTTACATTTACTGATGAGATAATTGAAGAACTCAAAAAGTCTAATTTAGAACTAAAAAAACAGCATCAAGGAATAGATAACTTAAGATCTTATTTAGAAGACAATAAACCAATAGTAGATTATTTTTATAATAAATTTATTAATACATTAGCGTCATGAGACTATTGAACATTAACGGGAAACTCGTTAATAAAAATATAAGAAAAAATCTCATCGCCTGGGAAGGCAAAAGTCGTAGTAAATTACAATTTAAATTTAAGCAATTTTTTTATTCTTATTGGAAAAATCACATAGTATATGAAGAATTTCCAGTCTATGGAACCATGCTGAAAGTTGATTTCTTAAATGCTACAAAGAAAATAGCAGTAGAGATACAGGGTAATCAGCACGAATCTTTTAATAAATTTTTTCATGGAGATTCTAGATTAAAATATTTAGAAAGCATAAAAAGAGATGTAAAAAAAATAAAATGGTTAGAAATGAATAATTTTAGAATTCTAGAATTATACGAAGATGATTTAAAAGTTATATGCCCAGAATATATAGAAGAAAAATTCGGAATTCTTATTATTTAAGTGTAAAATCTTTTAGTGACGAATAAGAAAAAGTTTAGTTTTCCTAATAATCTTTTAAAACAATTAAATGAATGTAGTTTTGGCGGCTATATATTATTTAATTTTAATGAAAAAGGAGATCCCCAAGTTTTTACTAAGTTTGACAATCAAGTAAGTGCGATGGCTTTATTATACTATATAGGAGCGTGGATAAGTACGGTTGATCAAATGAATATGGACGCTACAGCAGATGCAATTAATAAAGAAAATGATAATCCTAAGGACGACAAAGACTCAGAAGACCAATGATAAATTTTATTGCCCTTGACTTTTAATATATAATTGTTTATCATATATCAATATGATTTACTCTTTGCAGGTAGAAAGGCATGTATTAAGTGGGCTTATTAAGCATCAGCATATCTTCCCAGATATAGATATTTTCTTAACAGAAGATGATTTTTATCAAGAAGTTCATTCTACAATTTATGCAGTTTATAAAAATATAAAATACAAAGGCGAAAAAATAGATAAAGTTTTATTGGCAGAAAAAATTAAGAATTTAGGTATATCTTTCAAAGACGACATTAATATATATGATTATATCGACAATCTAAGTTTCTCTCAAATAACAGAAGAGGCCACAGTCTTAGCCTGCAAAGAGTTAATGAAATTAAGAATAAGAAGAGAGATAGCTCAAACAGCTGAAAAATTAAAGAAATATATAGTCCAAAATGGAGAAGAGCCTATCGATAAAATTATAGCTGAAGCAGACGCAATTTATAACGATAAAATATCTTCGTACGAATCAAATGAAGAACCCGTCAATCTATTTGAAAATATCGAAGATACAATCGAAGAGATAGGCAATTCTCCAAGAGAAGAAGCGGGATTAATCACTCCATACCAAGAATTTAATAAATTATATGGAGGATTAAAAAATGGGAATATATACGCTATCGTTAGTAGACCTGGTCAAGGCAAATCTACCTGGATAAATGATATATGTTTTAATACAAGCAAAATACCTCAAAATAAAACTAAAACCTTAGTTTTAGATACAGAAATGCAAACTTTAGATATTCAATTAAGAATGATTTCATCTATGACAGATGTACCTATGTGGTATTTAGAAACAGGAAATTGGAGAAAAAGCGAAGAAATGACAACGAAAGTTAGAGCTGCTTGGACAAATATAAAAAATCAAGAATACTATCATTATCACGTAGGAAGCAAAAACATAGATCAAATATGTTCTATCATTAGAAGATGGTACTTATCTAAAGTCGGTAGAGGAAATCAGGCGTTGATAGCCTACGACTACGTCAAACTAACTGGGGAGAAGATGGGGCAGAATTGGGCAGAGCATCAAGCGATAGGGCAAAAAATAGATAAGTTAAAAAGAATATCAGAAGAAATACAATCTCCCATAGTTACTGCTATGCAACTTAATAGAACAGGAGAAAACTTTAATAGAACATCCTCCAACGTAGTAGACGATAGCTCTGTAATTGCTTTATCTGATAGGCTTCAATGGTTTGCGTCTTTTGTAGCAATCTTTAGAAGAAAGACTTTAGACGAACTCGCCTTAGATGGTCAACAATTTGGGACGCACAAGCTAATACCAACGAAAACTAGATTTCAAGGAAAAGAAGCGGCCGGACATCAAGATTTAATCAGAAGATTAGACGCGTCCGGTAAACAAATTTGGGCGCAGAATTTTTTAAATTACAATGTCCATAATTTTAAGATTGAAGAAAGAGGCTCGCTTCAGACAATAGCCCAAAGACAAAGAGAACAATATCAACTTAATGACCAAAATCAAAACGACGGAGAAATATTGTGAATGTAAAATTTATTTCTGCGACTCAACCATCAATAACTGGGATTTCAAATTCGGAAGATCTTGTGGCTTACTGCGCGAGAGTAAGCAATCCTTCCAACCAGATAAATACGACAACCGCACCAAAATTATTGAAATTTTTAATTAAGAATAATCATTGGTCCCCATTGGAAATGGTTGATATGACATTGGAAATAAAAACGAGCAGAGCTATTGCTGCGCAGATCTTAAGACATAAATCATTTTCTTTTCAAGAATTTAGCCAAAGATATAGCCTGGCTACGGAATACGAAGACATAGAATTAAGACTTCAAGGAGAGAAAAATAGACAGGTTGGCGAAAGTCTATTGCCTAAAAACAGCCCAGCTTTTAATTCAATTGTAAATTTAATGGCGGAAACAATAGCTTTAAGCGAACATTGTTATTCAACTATGGTAGAAAACGGGATAGCTAAAGAGGTCGCGAGAATGATTCTTCCTCTTACAACTCAAACCACAATGTATATGAAAGGCTCTTTAAGATCTTGGATACATTATATACAATTAAGAACAGAAAAGAATACGCAAAAAGAGCACAGACTTATAGCGGAAGAATCTAAAAATATTTTCATTGATCAATTTTCTATTATTGCGGAGGCATTAGAATGGAAGAAAATATAAATAACATATACCAAATATTAACTAATATTGGTTATTCTTTGAAAGATTACGGTAAAGAATATAGAACAAAGCCTCTTTATAGAGAAAGCGACAACGATACCGTATTAAGAATATATAAAGATACTGGTTTTTGGGTAGATTTTAAAGAAAATATAAGTGGAGATTTTCCCCTTTTAATTAAAAAAAGCCTTAATCTTAATACCCAAGAAGACGCGACAAAATGGCTGAAAGATAAAAACTATTCAGCGCAAAGCATTATCGAAACAAAAAATCAAATCAAAATAAAAAATAAAAAAGTTTTTGATAATGACCTTCTTTTAAAACTAGAAAAAAATCATGATTATTGGCTGAAAAGAGGAATAAATTCTGATACTCTTGAGGTTTTTGGCGGAGGAGTTGTCGCGGCGGGCAAGATGAAAGACAGATATGTTTTTCCTATTTTTAATAGTAAAAAAGAAATAGTAGGTTTTTCTGGAAGAGATATATCTAATAAAAGCAAAATAAAATGGAAACACGTAGGCGACAAATCTAATTGGTGCTATCCAGTGTTTTTGAATTTAGACATAATCAAAAATAGTAAAGAAGTATATATAATTGAAAGTATAGGAGACTGCTTAGCTTTGTGGGACGCTGGAATCAAAAATTCAATAGTGACATTCGGCTTGGACATAAGTATATCTATTTTAAATTTATTATTAAAAATAGATCCGAATAAAATTTATATATCATTAAATAATGATATAGACGGAAATCAAGCGGGCAACAATGCGGCCCAAAAAGCTTACTCCAAGTTATCAAGATATTTTGATAATAGACAACTTTCAATAAAACTACCGAGAAAGAAAGATTTCGGAGAGATGAACAAATTAGAGATTTTAGAATGGAGTAAATAAATATATGTTTATATATCAATCCCAACCGAACAGGGTCTATCCCTCTATGGCAACAACGATGGCGAAGGCTTATTACAATACATATGAATTTAGTAGTCAATTTTATTTTTATACAAAAGAAGATTGGGAAAGGGCTTTTGAGCTAAGAATGTCTCTCCAAAACGACAAATTAGCACGCGTCCCGTATTCCAAAGACGATAAAATAGTTGAAATATTTGTAAGTCGGCAGATACACTCTAAATATATATACGCTGTATATGGCTTATTCAGATCCGAATTTTTAGATAATTACAAAACGAAAAATGATTATGCTTGTTCAATAATAGACGATCCCATAGAACAAATATCGAATTTATATTCTTATATAACTTTCGCTACAAAAAAAATTGAAGATTTAAAAAAAACACTCTCCGAAAAGGGGGCTGAAAAAAATCTTTTAGTCGGGGGATCTTACGACTTTTTTGATAAATATAATCATTTAACTATAGATTTTAGAAATAAGTTTCCCACATTTGAAAAATATATAGATCTTATTATTGATATAAAAGGTGATTTCAAAAATTTTTGGATGGAAAATTTCGGTGTTAAATGGACTTTTTCTAATCATTTTTTACACTGCAGCATGCTTAGTAAGGAGTTAGATTTTATAGGTATTATGTCTAGTGAAAAATTGTTAAATAAGAGTTTAAAAAAAATAGCCACAGATAATAATTTTAAAGACATAAAATTAGAAAATTATAAAATACCGCCATATCTTATTAAAAATACCTACAGAAGAAAAGAGCTAATAAAAATTTTTCAAAATGATATAGATTTTTATAATGAAAAACTTAAAATTTTAAATGGAATCTAAGATATTATCAGCTTCTAGGATTAAAACTCTCGAGACTTGTTCTTGGGTATATTGGAATAATTATCATACAAAAATTCCACAGACCCAAAATGATGGAGCTCTTAGAGGTACAATTTGTCACACAATATTCGAGATACTTTTGAATCCAAGGCACAAGCATCACTATAAAAAAATTATTAAAGAAGATTCTATTACTGGAAGCAAAGCCGTCGCGAGGCTAGTTGAAAAATTAAAAAAGAAAGTTAAATTAGATGAATCTAATTTCCAGGTTTTAGACCAAATGATTATGGTAGGGCTAAGGCATGATTTTTTTGGTGAAGGAGGAAAAATTGTAAAACCAGAATATCCTTTTGAAATAAAAAACGAAAATCCAAAATATCACATCAAAGGATTTATAGATAAACCTATTAAAAAGAAAAAAGAAATGCATATTATAGACTATAAAAGCTCTAAGTATAAATTCAGAGGAGACGATCTCGAAGCCAATATTCAAGCCATGATGTATAGTTTAGCCAGTTTAAAAATTTGGCCCAAACTTAAACCGATAGTAAAATTTTTATTCTTAAGATTTCCCAGGCAACCCATACAAGAATTAATTTTCGAAGAGAATCAAATAAAAGGATTTGAGCATTATTTAGAGCATATAAACGACTATATAAATAAATTCGACGAAAACTCTGCGAAGGCTAATTTTGCGATAGATAATGATAAAAACAAATGGATGTGTCAAACGGGTGGATGGAAATGCCCATACAAAGATTCCTTTGAATATTTTGTTAAAATCGATAAAAATGGTCAAATTATAGAATCTAATTTTGACGGCAAATTCAAAAATCTAGAGGGTTGTTCGGTTGAGAAGAAAATGTATAAAGGTTGTCCTAAATGGACAACTGACTCAAAAACCACTAATAAATTAATTAAAGACGAATTTTTAGATTGACAAAATAAATATAAGAATATAGAATTCACTTATGGATATTTTACCCCTGTTTAAATCTCACTATAGCATCGGGCGATCTATCTTAACTCTTGAAGACGAACACGAGTCCGAGGATTATCCAGATTCAATTATTAATTTAGCTAAGAAAAATGATCTCAAAGATATATGTTTAGTTGAAGACAATATGTCTTCTTTTCTTCAAGCTTATACTAATTGCAAGAAATACGATATAAACCTTCAATATGGATTAAGGTTAACCATAACGGATAATATGCTTCAAAAAGAAGAAGCAACTAGATCAAAATCTTCTAAATTTATTATATTTTTTAAAACAGAAGACGGTTATAGAAAATTAGTAAAAATATATAGTCATGCCTCAAAAGAAGGTTTTTATTATGAACCAAGAATTGATTTTAATTTTTTAAAAAACATATGGAACTCAAAAGATCTTTTGCTATGTGTCCCCTTTTATGATTCTTTTATATTTAATAATACTTTGAAGGGGCATTTATGCACTCCAGAAATAAGCTTTGCGAATCCGATTTTCTTTCTAGAAGATAATCATTTACCATTTGACGCTATAGTTGAGAAACATGTGTTAAATTTTACCAAAGATAATAGTAATGATATTATTAGAGCTAAAACTATTTACTATAAAAATAGAACGGATTTTAAATCATATCTAACTTTTCGATGTATAAATGCTAGAACGACCTTAAATAAACCAGAGCTTGAACATATGACAAGCGATGAATTTTCATTAGAAAGTTATTTAAATTTAAATAAATAATATTATGGACGAGCACCTTTTAAGATACGATAAGAATAAAGTCATAACTTTTATAGACTTAGAAACTTTTAATTTATGTTTAAATTTTTGTCATAATCTACCTTGGCAAATTGGTATGATAAAATCAAAGGGTGGAGAGAAAGTCGATAGTAAAAATTTTTATATAAAATGGGATACAAATTTAAAAATTAGCGATAGTGCGGCAAAGATTACTAGATATGATCATCATAAAGTGGAAAAAAATGGCCATAAAATCGAAGATATATTTCCTACAGTTAAAGATTGGTTGGATCATTCTGACTATATTATTGGTCATAATATATTAGGATTTGATATTTATTTAATAAAAGAATTATACGAAGAAATGGGCTGCGGGTGGAAGCATTTGTTGCCCAAAATCTTAGATACAAATTATCTAGCTAGAGGTATAAAATACGATATACCATACAAAAGAAATGATGATATTTTAGAGTATCAATACAAAATTTTAAGCCTTAAGAGAAAAGACGTAAAAAGTTCGCTGACCTTCCTAGGCAAAGAATATCTAATCAAGCATGATTATGAATCTTTACATGATGCGTTAAATGATCTTGACTTAAACTTAAAAGTGTGGAATAAATTAAAATGGCAAATAGAAGTATAATATCTTATGATTTTAATTCTTAAAATAGGATAAAACAGTGGCATCTTTAGACGATATATACGACGCAAAAGATAAATTAGAAAATTCTAATTTAGAATATCTTTTAATTGTTGTTCAAAAAGGCAAAGACAGTGGCAAGGCGGACGTATTTTTTAATTTGAAAAACGCTAAATCTCTTTTAGTTTTAAATAAAGGCCTCAAAATATTCCAAGAAGAAATAACAAAGATAGATGAAAACGATTAATAAAACTCAATTTAATGATTTATTTTCTGGGATAAATATACCATTATATGGCATAAGATTACCAGAATTTTATATTGATGCAAAATATAAACATGATTTAAATATTAGCGAAGACGCTTCTAACTACGACTTCTTAAGGGCGCTAGTTTTAAAAGGTTTAAAAAGTTTAAGTCTACCTAGAGCATCCAAAGAATACCTCGATTATGTAAATAGAATAAAGCACGAATTGGATACCATACAAGAGCTAGGCTTTATTGATTATATTCTACTAGTATGGTATGTTATAAATTATTGCAAAGAAAATAAAATCCCAGTTGGCTTAGGAAGAGGCTCTGCAGCAGGATCGCTGGTATTATTTTTAATAGGAGTCACGAAGATAGACAGTTTAAAATATAATCTCTATTTTGAAAGGTTTATATCAAAAATCAGAGCGAAGAAACAAATCGTAAATAACGTAACATATTTAGATGGCACATTAATGTGCGACGTAGATCTGGATATTTGTTATTACAATAGACCCAAAGTTCTCCAGCATTTAGAAGAAAAGTTTAAAGGCAAGACAAGCAAAATTCTGACCTTAAATACTTTAAGTGGAAGATTATTAATAAAAGAGTGCGGGAAAGTCATAGATGAAAAATCTGATCAAGAAATGACGGAGATATCAAGCTATATCCCAAAAATCTTTGGACAAGTTAAAGACATCGAAGAGGCTTACGATAATGAGAAGAAATTCAAGCAATGGTGCGACAACAATCAAAATATATATAGAATAGCCCTTAAACTTAGAAATTTAATTAAAAACAAGGGCGTACATCCATCTGGAATTCTTTTATCACACGATAATCTAGAGCAGTCTTGTCCGACTGAATTTTCCAGTGATAAGGAGTCTATATCATCTTTTGATATGGACTGGGTGACCTTATTTAATATTAAACTAGACATATTAGGGCTTAGAAGCGTTTCCGTTGTTGACGATGTGTGCCAACAAATAGGGATTAAAATAACAGACATAGATTTAAATGATCCGTCGATATATAGACCCCTCCAAGAACTAAAAAATCCTCATGGATTATTCCAGATTGAAGCAGATACAAATTTTAGGGTTTGCAAAAGCGTAAAGCCTAAAAATCTTGAAGAATTAAGTGGCGTGCTAGCTTTGGCGAGGCCTGGTGCATTACAATTTGTGGATAAATACGCTAGGTACACTAACACAGGAGAAACTGAAAGTATACACCCATTTTTCGATGAAATTTTAAAACAAACTGGTGGGGTGGCATTGTATCAAGAGCAGTTAATGCAAATGGCTCATAAAATAGGCTTCAGCTTGGACGAAGCAGAGATCTTGAGAAGAATTGTAGGTAAGAAGAAAGTCGAAGAAATTAAAGAATGGCAAGATAAGATTAAAGAAAAATGTAGAGAAAAAAAACTACCTAAAGAAGTTGCGCAAATACTTTGGAAAATTTTAGAAGACTCTGCGAATTACTCTTTTAACAAGTCTCATTCCATAGCTTATGCCGCTTTAGCTGCGTGTACAATATATTTGAAATTTAATTATCCAAAACAATTTTTCTTATCTCTATTAAAAATGACAAGGCATGAGCCAGATCCTATAGGAGAAATATCTAAGATACAAAAAGAAATGGTTGATTTTGGCATTAAATTATTAAGACCCCATATCATAAAGTCTGATATGGATTTTTCCATAGAAGGAAACGACATAAGATTCGGTTTGCTTTCCGTTAAAGGAATTTCAGATAAATCTATAGAAAAACTAAATAGCTTTAGAAATAAATTCTCTAATAAGTTTGAGATATTTCAGGCCGCAGAAGAAGCAGATCTAAACATAGGAGTTTTATGTTCGCTTATACAAGCTGGAGCGCTAACAGGATTTAGTCAATCCAGAAGTAAAATAGTATTAGAAGCCCAACTATGGAATATCTTAAATAGTAAAGAGAAAAAATTTTGTATATCATTTGGTGAGAAATATGATTATGATTTAATTAAAATTATTAAACATTTAAATAATTTTAAAGACGAGACAAATAAAGTTGTGATAAAAGACTCAAGGCTCGAAACAATCAAGAAAAGATACGAACCATATTTGAGCATATATAATCAAAATAGCAAAAGCGAAAATTTTGCTAATTGGTTTTATGAAAAGAAACTATTAGGGTATACTTACGAAATAACCCTTAAAGATATATTTAATGAAAAAAATGCAAATTTAGAATTTATAAAAAATATTTCCAGTGAGAGCTTAAATTTAAAAGTCGGAATAATTGGAGAGATAGAAGATATGTATTCTGGAATATCAAAGAATGAAAAAAAGACGAGATATCAAAGATTAAAAATATCGGATGAAACAGGATCTATGAATGTATTAATTTTTAATGACAGAATAGACGAGATGAAAAACATTAATGGAAACAAACCTTTCGAAAAAGGTAATATTGTCATAGCGAAAGGCGTAAAAAAAGAGGATTGCATTTTTGCCGATATAGTGGCTATACAAGACCAAAAAATATATATGAAATTAAGCGAACTTAAACATTAATATAAAAATATTGACAAATATACAATAATCAATTATCATATACAATATGATATCATTTTATAAGCCAAATAGCAAAAACACAGGCACAGCGTGTAGTTTTTCTGTGAATCCTAAAGACGAATCAGTTTGGAGCTCATTAATCAAGCAAAGTTCTTGGAATGAATCTAAAAAAATAGGATCATTTTTAGAAAATCAAAACAATCCCAATAAAAGTGTTAAAATTAAATTTAATTTACCAGAAATTGCTGGATTATTGGATTGCTTGGAGAAGAACTTAGAGTTTTCTGCTTACCATTCTTCTGAAAAACAATCAACTCAGATAAAATTATCACCTTATATCAAAGACAATAAACAAGTTGGTTTTTCTTACATTGTTACAAAAACAGATAAACAAAACAGCGAAAACAAGCAGTCCTATTTAATAGGCTTTTATCTTAATGAAGCTACATTATTAAAGTATTTTCTTAAATATTCTTTGAATTCTATATTTGAAAGTCAAAGGATAGAAACTATTAAAAAATTAAAAAATAATCCTAAAGATAATTTTGTTAAGGAAAATAAAACTCAACACGAAGAAGCAGAAGGTGATCTTTGGTGAGCTTAAAGAAAAAAAAAATTTTATATCAATCTGATTTTAGTTTAGCAAAAACAGGCTTTGGTAGAGCGGCTAAAGCTCTTCTTAAATATCTTTACAAATTAGATAAATATGAAATTGTTCATTATTCATGCGGTCTTCAGTATTCAAATCCCGAACTTAAAAGGACACCCTGGAAATCAATAGGTTCTTTGCCAGATTCTAAAGAAGAATTAGAAATGCTAAATAAAGATCCAAACAACGCTAGGCTAGCTTCGTATGGAGCCTTTGCCTTAGATAGAGTTATTAAAGAAGAGAAACCCGACATATATATCGCGGTTCAAGATATATGGGGCGTAGATTTTGCTATAGATAAGCCTTGGTTTAATAAAATAAATTCTGTGATTTGGACAACATTAGATTCATTACCCATATTATCTTCAGCTATAGAAAAAGCCCCAAAGATTAAAAATTATTGGATATGGAGCGATTTTGCTACAAAAGCTTTAAATCAATTAGGGCATTCTCATGTTAAAACAATGCACGGACCGATCGAACATGAAAATTTTTACAAATTACCAGATGACGAAAAGAAAAAATTAAGAATAAAAAATAATATTCCCGTAGACGCTTTTATTATCGGCTTTGTTTTCAGAAACCAATTAAGAAAAAGCGTCCCAAATCTTTTAGAAGGATATACTCTCTGGAAAAGATCAAATCCTCAAATTAAAAATACATTTTTATTATTACATACTCATTGGGGCGAGGGGTGGAATATATATAAGTTAGCTCAAGAATACCAGGTCGATCCAAGGGAGATATTAACTTCTTATGTTTGTAAAAATTGCGGCAACTATGAAGTAAAAAATTTTCAAGGCCAAGATCTCAATTGTAAATTTTGTAACAGCGAAAAGACCCAAATCACAACGAACGTCGGACTAGGAGTATCAGAAGAGCAGCTAAACGAAATATACAACTTAATGGACGTATATTGTCATCCTTTTACTAGTGGCGGACAAGAAATACCTATCCAAGAAGCCAAATTTTGTGAATTAATTACTTTGGTGACTAACTATAGCTGCGGAGAATTTTGCTGTAAAGAAGAAGCGCATTCCTTACCATTAGAATGGTCTGAATACAGAGAACACGGAACAGAATTCATTAAAGCTTCTACAAAACCTAATTCTATAGCAAAACAGTTGAACAAAGTATATAATATGTCTCCACAAAAAAGAAAAGAGTGGGGACAAAAAGCTAGAGATTGGGCTATAGAAAATTTTTCCGTACAAACAATAGGCAAATCGATAGATCAATTTATAGACTCATGTCCTCAAATAGATTATAGCTTTTCCTTCGAAGAAGAAGAGAAAGACCCGTATTACCAAGTTCCCCCAATCGAAGATAATAAAGATTGGTTAATATGCATGTATCATAATATATTAAAAATGCATCATGTAGACGAAAATGATGATGGTCATAAATATTGGATGCATGAATTATCTAAGGGGGTTAAAAGATTAGATATAGAGAATTATTTCAGGCAAGTTGCCGCTAAAGAGAATGTAAAAAATAAAAAAATAAATTTTGAAGATTTATTAAGCCCAGACGACAAAGGCAAAAGGATAATATTTGTTCTTCCAGAGGATGAAAATGAAATATTTTTATCAACGTCTATAATTAAATCTATTAAAAAAGCGTATAAGAATTACAATATATATTACGCAACTAAACCAGAATATTTCTCTATATTAGATGGTAATCCATATATATTTAAAACTATACCTTATATTCCCCAGATGGATAATGCTGAGTGGTTAGAGGGAAACTCTAGCGGTCATAATGGCTTTTTCGAAATAGCATTTTTACCTCATATCTCTTTAAATAAATTAAAAAATTTCGCTCACAACGATAAAGATAAAATTAATTTAATTAATAATTAAAAATGCATATACTTGATAAATTATCATTAGAAGTAGGCCTAAGGGCTAGTACTCCATTCGTTTATGAAAAATATTTCCCTATTAATTATGAAAAATATATATGTTTAAATATAAGATCTTCTGCGGAAGATTCTATTTATAAATATTGGGAAGAAGTATTAGATCTTTGTCAAAAAGAATTAAACGATAATGGATATGGGATTATTAATATAGGTCAAGAGATCAATAACAATATAATATCTAATAGAATATTAGATTTAGGAGGCAAATTAAACTTTAATCAGATAGCTTATCTTATTAAAAATTGCGATTTGTACATTGGCCCGAGACAATATGAGGTTCAATTAGCCTCTTTTTACAAAAGAAAAATATTGAATATTGTAAATAAAAAATCTTCAGATTCGTATAAGCCTTATTGGTCGAAAGAAGAAGATTGCGTGGCAATTAATTTGTTTGCAGATAATTGGAATAATGAATCTGAATATTTAAAGCCAGAGTTTATTGCTCAAAATATTTTTGATATTTTAAATATAAAAAAACAAGTAAAGTTTAAAACAATCTTTGTGGGTAAAGATTTTTCTAATAAAACTTTAGAAATAATACCAGATAGACCTATAGTAGCGCAAAAAATACCAATAAATAATCCTATAGTTAGAATGGATTATTATTTTAATGAAAGTATTTTAGAAGAAATTTTAAGAAATAAAAAAACTATAATTTTCACTAATAAGCCAATAGATTTAGATTTACTTACAAAATATAAACAAAACATTGACCGATTAATTTATATAATCCGAGAGGATCATGTGCCAAATTTTATAGAAAGAATTAAAAGCATTGGGATTAAATATGTCTTAATATCAGAATTAGAAGAAGAAGAAGTAAATAAATTAAAAATTAATTACATAGACTTAGGTATAATAAATATAAAACCTAAGGCTGAAGATTTAGATTTATATGCTAGAAAAAATATTAAATATAAGTCTTCTAAAATTTTAATATCAGGGGATTTTACGTTCTTTTCCAAATATGACTGGGAAAATAACCTGGTGTCTAATAATGAGGCAAATCTAAATAAAGAATTTCTAGAAGAAATTGATAATTTTTATCTTTTTAGCATTGACAATTAATAATAATTCACTTAGAATAAAAAAATGGAAAAAATAAATACAGTATCCGCTGATTTTAATCATTTGGGTTCTGTGGAACTTCAACAATTCGCCACTGAAGTAGAACCCTTGGTCAAACCAAATAATCTCTACAAGAGAAATAGATACGGTCTGATAGAGAACACCAATATAAATTACACTTATAACGAAGATGGCTCAATAAATTGGAGAGCAATGGTAAAATCTCAATACCTGGTTCCGAACAAACAAAAAACACAAGAAACAGACGTCTCCAAATTAGAAGATAAAGATTTGTTGATACTGTTGGGCGGAATAAAAGAATTAGCCCAAATAAGAGGGTACTCAAAAGTAGAATACAAAGTGTACGCTGCATCCGAAAACTACTATTCGACATCTTGCAGGATAACTTGGACGCCAAATTATGAAACCGATAATAGAGAGATAGTATTTGAAGCTTTGGCAGACGCCTCTCATTTTAATACAAAAAGCTTTGCGAAGTACTTTCTAGCGGCTATAGCAGAAAATAGAGCTTTCGTTAGATGCGTAAGAAATTTTCTTAAAATAAATATTGTAGGTCAAGAAGAACTAGGAGATGCTAAGATTGCGGATGACTCCCCAGCAGAAACAAATCCAACATCGCCGCAAGCTTTATTAGAAAAAGTAATGATAGAAAAAAATATAACTTTTGATCTTTTAAAGAAAAAATTAATCAAAGAAAACTTTGATAATGCAGAGAACCTAGAATCAATAAAAGACATTTCTAAGAATAAAATATTTGAACTCATAGAAAGGATAAAAAATGCAAAAATTAAGTGATTTAGAAGAAAAAAGATTATTAATCTCTTTATCAGATAAAGATATAAATCTAATTTTTAAGTATCTAGGAAGAGCGGAATTAAAAGGCCTGGAGGTTCCAGAGTTTAATTCCATAATATCTATCTTTGAAAATGCAGAAATAAAAAAAGTTAATCCAACTACAAATCAAACATCTACTCCAGGTTCGTGAGCCAAAAACTGTATAGTTTTTGTAACCCCTTCGACGCAAACAGAAAAAGGTTTTGCTACAAATTTTTTATCTGCTAGGTAAACGATTCCTCCACCAAAGCTAGGATGTACAGCGGTAACCCCAGCAATAATAAACTTATTAGTTGTTGTCCCTATATTAAAGAAAGTCGCAACATCACTCGCCGACGCGCCCACAGCTGAACCCATAAGTACGCTTGTATTAAATTGTATATCTGCTGTTGTAGATGATTCTACTGAAAATCCTGCGTTACTAGTGCTGGCCCAGACTTTTGTCGTACTGTTACTGCCGTTGACGTCTTGTAGCTCTAAGATTCCTCCGCTTGCTTGGGATTGTAATTTTGCGGTATTTACATTATTTTTAAAAAACTCAAGTCCAGATTTTGTTGCGTTAGTTACAAGATCTACACCATCTTTAAAAGAAATAACGCCACCACCAGATACAGTCGTATTTGAAAAAAATCTTATTCTATTTGTTGAGGGCTCGAATAGCAAAGAACTAGCGCCAGCATCAATGACTCCGAAATAGTAAGGAGAAAGCAGCATATATTTTGTTTGAGTTTCTCCCATATATATTTGTCTACCGTCTCTGCCGCCGCTTCCGCTAAGCCATCTAACTCTAAAATATTCAAAGTTTATTCCATTTTTTTTCTTAGCAAATAACCAAAAATTATGTAATGTACAAACAGGATTATCACAATAAGCTTGTCCACCCTCGCCGCCTATATGCAAATGACTCTCTGTAAAGCAAGTTCCGTCTGGTCCGCAGGTTGGATCACAATAAGAGTCACTATTTTCTTGCAATAAAGTGTAAAAAAGAAAACAAGGTTTTGAATTGAAAGTCGGTGTGAAATATATTGGCGCTGACATAAATTAAAAATTCCCCGTTATAAATGAAGTTTGTATAATAGGAGCGGAGTTAACAGCGTCTGTGCCCGTTATTGATAGTCTAGCTATCATTCCACTATTATTTACGTTATAATGATATATATTTAGATATATAAATTGGACATCTCCAGTTAAATTAATAATACCTGAATATCTTCTATTATTCAAAGATAAATTAGTAATAGGAGCAATAGAATTTGTATTTAAATGATTCCCAAAAGAATCATGATAAAAGCCCGTTAGAATATGAAAAGTATTATCAAATGTTTTAGTGAAAAATCCAGAGATTTGACCAGTTAAGCTTGGCCTTAGATTGCCGCCGCTTATTGATCCGCTGTAAGTAAATGTAGTATTTATTAATCCGGTCGGAACAATTTGATCAATAAAACCAGTAAGACCTAATCCGGAAGTATCGCCAGAAATACCTCGCCCAGAAACATTTCCGCTTCCGCTCATAGTAGCATAAGTTATATATCCGCTAAGGATTTGATCTGTGTCTCCAGTTATTCTAGTATTAAATAATCCAGTTAACCATACTCCGCCAGATAAACCTGATCCTAAAATTCCAGTTACATTTTGGATTAAATTTTTGCCAGTAATATAAAAAAGTTCATTTATATTAAAAAATCCCGACCCAGTAAGAACAGGAGAATAATCTTTATTATTATTAATATAAATATTTTGTCCTGTTAATATCAAATTGAAACCAGTAGATAAATAACCGCTACCGTTTAGAACTCCAGAAAAATTTATAGTTCTATTTCCCGACCCAGTCAGATTAGTATTAAATGTTCCAGTATAACCGCTCACATAGTCTAAAGCTAAATTTATTGTTCGATTATTGGATGAAGCTGGATTCTGAGCGTAATTGATAGATCTAGAATATAATGTATAATAAAACTCATCATTAATTTCGGTTGTATTATTGTTAAATACTTGGGGTTCGTATAAATTCAAGCTAAACTGAGAAAAATTTTGAACAAAACCAGTAATTTTAATAAAAATTTTTCTTTCTCCAAAATCTCCAGTTAACAATAATGGAACATTAAATAATTGTAAATAATTTTGAATATTTTTACCACTCAGCACAAAGTTTTTGCCTTGGGTATATGTATAGGTTCCGTATGGATTATTGACTAATTGAAAGTTGGGATGTTGGATGTCTAGCCTTAGTAACTTGCAATCTCGGTTTGATAAATTTCTGAAAGTGCCAGTAATATTACTATTACTATATAAATAATTGGGCATCTCTGCAATAAAATTAATAGGATCTCCATATATTTTAAAATCTTCAATATATCCACTTATTCCGGTCAAGTTATAGTAAAAGTTATTTATTTGAAAATTATTTTTATTATTATTATAAAATACTTCATTGTTATTTATAAAATAACTATAGCCCGTTGTGTTAATTGAACCAGATATTTCAAAATTTTTATTATTATTTATATTATAAACATATCTTCCGGATGGATCGTATAAATTATTCCTGTTTATTCTGAAATTAATATTTGCATTTGTACCGGTTACATTTCTAAATCCGAATTCTCCGCTGCCAGTGGTAGAAAAAAATTTAGAATTTAAAATAAAAGATAAACCAGTTTGGTTTGATATATTAATGAAATTATTTCCAGATATATTCATGTGAATAAAGTTTTTCTAGGAGTAACTTTTTGAAGTGTTTTTTCTTGAGCAGGAGGATTTGGTCTAGATTGAAAAGTTACTTTCGAAAATAAACCATTAGAGGAAAGGTTTATAGATAAAGAAGATAATCCATTAGAAGGATTAAGAGATATGCCTTCTGGCAGTCCTATGAATTCATAATTTGTTACTCCTTGATATCCTGCTCCACCTCCCCCAGAAGGTTCACCGCCGTTAGAAGTATCGACTAATAGATAACGCGTATTAGCAGTATCTCTTCCGTCTCCAATTTCCCCTGAATTTTTAAAATTTGTTTTTTCTGAAGTTGTGTTGCCTGGAAAGACTTTGGTGTATTCTTCGTTTCTTTTATGCCAGCCGACAAAAGGAGCGGTAGAAGGAGCAACAACATTACCAGCAAAATGAGAACTGTTATTCGTTATTCCTTGTTGCACAGTATATGCGTCGCTGCTGCATTGGAGATATGCGTCGCAGGGATCAACTGTTCCTCCCTCGCATTGTAATGGGCAATTATGCTGCCATGGTACAGTGTTTGGATTATGCAAAGCTTCTTCTGAGATATTAGCTCTACAACAACCTGGAACATTGAAGAACGACATTCCCACAAAAACTATTGCTACTCTTCCGGCAATTGCTCCGCGAGCTTCGGTGAAATATTGATAAAAAGCATTTTTAGTATCACCTTCTAAAGAGTATACTGTATCTGCTTTCTCCCATAAGTTTCCGGCTTGTCCTACGGTTGCAGTCCCAGTATCTTTCATCCATCTTCCTTGGTCGTTAAAAGGCGGATACCATTCATATGTTGTTATTTTCCTGAAAGTACTTCCCACACATTCAACATCTGTTCTATTTACTGGCGGAACTGCGCCAACAATTTTATAAAGCTTTCCATAAGCATCTAGCGCAACTCTTTCAACATTCATATAATATTCTTTTATTCCTTCATTTACTTCTGTGTATATTATTTGCGCCCAAGGTTCTCCTGCTAAATCTGAAAGATTACTATCTCCTATTATTTCTGCAAAATCTCTTACTTTATAAGACGCTAAATTTAACATGTACCCTTGGAATGGGCTTTTCCATCCTACTCGCTGATACATACCTAATGCTGTGCAATAATTATCTCTAGAACTTGAATCTGCAGAAGCCAACAATCCTAATTCAGCATCTAAACCCCAAGCAGGACCATCATATACTAATGATAATTGTTGATAAACTTCTTTAGTAAAATTGTAAACTCTTGTAGATAATTTAGCATCTGAATCACCATCTTCGCTCTCGGCTTTGCTATTAAAAGTTCCTATTCCTTGGGTATAACTACCTTCAGCTGTAACTTCGTTAGAATAGCTTTTTACTTTTAAAGAATTAATATTACTAGGGACACTAGGTATTGAGATGCCACCAAGAAGGTTTATAAAAGATAATCTCCCTAATTTAAAATCATAAAAAAAACTAAAACCGTGATCAGACCCCCAACTCGATAAAACTTCTCTTAAAGTTCCAGTATAAGAACCCCAAGATTCAGGTTCAGTTACGAAACCGCTATGAGGTAAAAATTTCGTTACTTCTTGAAGAAGTTCTTCGAAAGTATATTGAACATCATACGCTTTTTCTTCTTCCCCTGGTGGATTACATGTTGGATCTCCTTTGTTATTGGTTGGTACTACAACTTCATTTAAAGTATTGCAATCTATACATCTAACTTTTTGTTGCTCTTCGGGTTGGGGGTCTTCTACCTTTACTTCTCTTCCAATTAAAATATGAGAAGTAGCATTACTCCCAAAAGAAAATCTATCTTTTAATCCTACGTATACTTGGTCTAAAATAATAGATTTGTCTACAAAAGTACAATGCAAAATTTTTTCAGAAGAATTGACCTCTATTCTAGATGAATATAAATATCCAACAAAATTAATATCCCCAAAAGATATAGTAAATGTATTATTTCTCAAGTTTATTTGCGGAACAGTAAAATTACTTTTATTGTCTTCTAGAACCATCGACAAATTTAATTTATTGGGCTCCTCTGAATATCCTATAGATAGATCATAATTATATATCCATCCTCCAGCGAATTTACCTTTTACGCCGTTAACGCTTATCTCTGGAATTCCTTGATATACTGCTGACATGCCTTTAACCTTAAATTAATTTACACCGAATCTTGAAGAATTATTATTGTATATAAGATCATTATTAGATGTTATAGAGTTAATTATATTATAACATTTTCCACTATATTGATTGATAAAATTCTTATTATATAAATTTTTCAAAGAAGTTATGCTATTGTAAGATATTCCAGAAGCAACTTGAGATTTATATTCTATTTTATAGCCAGTAATATTACCCATCAAACCAGATTCATATAATAGAAAATATGGAATAGTACTAGAATAACTTAAATTATTTCCGGTTGGAACGTAACTATATCCAGTTATACCTGAAGATAGAATTCCTGTTGGGTTCAAGAAGATTCCACTAAAATTATAGACAGCGACTTGAGGTATATTCTCGTTAATAGACAAAGAGCCCGTTTGAAAATGACTATAAGCAATACTATTATTTACTTGATCTGATATCAATCCGCTGCTGTATAAAACATTATTTATATACCCGCTGAACCCTGTCGCATCAAAATTAACATATTTTTTAGGAAAACCTCCAATATAAAGATCAGAGTTCGACTCATTTATTGAATAATCATGATCAAAAAGCATTTGAGCCGTATCCATCAAGCCAGATCCAGTCAAATAATCATTTTGGTCAAAAGCATTTAATATTCTATGATTAGCTAAAGAGCAATAAGATGGACTAAAATACATAGAAAATATATTTTTTGAATTAATTTTTTTATCAATTTCACAAGATTTTATTTCAGTTTTTCCAGACTTTAGGCCCGAAAATAAAGCGAATATATTGTTGCCGTTAGTAATACCAACAGATAGATTATATTTTGTGTTAGCATCGCCAGTATTTTCTAAAAAAACAAAAACATTACTGTCTCCAGTTATAAACTTAGTATTGCAAAGCGCATCAAAATCTACTAATAATGAAAAAGAATTATGAATATTGCCTATAACTTTTAAGGCATCTCCATTTAAAAATACCCCAGAACCAGTCAGATTTGAATAGTTATATTGTCTATTAACAAATAATCCAGGGTATAGAGCTGAATTTATAAATCTTTGCGAACCAGAGATAATTACCTGGCTTTCATTGTCGAATAAATTATTCCTTACAAAATCTCCACTGATTCCAGAGAAAGCATAATAAGATTTTAAACTATCTAAACTTATAGAATTTTTTTGATATATATCATATATATAATTTATATTCATTTGCTTTAATTTATGGTTATATCAAAGATAGTATCCGTTCCAGAATAAGGAAATTTTCTTATTCCATCGATATTATACTTAATAGAACCTATATTCTTATTATATACAACATTCTCTGATGTTACCAGAAATAATCCAGAATCCATATTAATGGGTTTAATATTATTCCAAGTTGTATCTTTATTTATTGATAAATCAGCATTTATTTTTAATTTCCCTAAGCTTTTTATGTTAAAATCTTGGAATACATATAAATCCGAACCTTCTATGCACGGCGTGGGTTTATATATTCTTAGAGGTAATTCATATTGAAAAGAATAGGAAGCATCTTTAAATCCTACAGGAACAATTTTATCGGTATAACTTAATTGATATTCATACGTATTTTGATAAGGGTTAGTAATTTTTGAAGTATTTAGTAAAGTTAATCTTCTATTTCCTTGGTTATACTCTGGGTTTTGGGCGTATATTCCGCTAGCTAATGCGTCTGGAGACACGGGCATTTGTATCGCAGTTTGATTGCTAGCATCAGACAAAAATGCTTCTCCATTTAATAGTATAACTTTATAATTTCCGCGAGTTTGAAAATTTATATTTATAGATAAATTTGTTATCTCATTTATTTTATCTATATTTTTATTGATCGAATACTTTACAAATGGATTGGGAACATTTAAATTATCAAATGTATAATTAAAATTTAATTCATTTTTATTTAAATCCTTAATCAAAGAATATTCGATTGGCACAGGATTAATATAACCACTATAATAATTTTTAATAAAATCAATTGGTTTTATATTATTTTGTACGTTTTCTATATTATAAGTTTTCCCGCAAGATAAATTCCCTCTAAGATCTATTTTTAGGGCTTCTGAACCTTTACCAGAAATTATATCAACTGTATAGTTTAATACTCCGCTATTCGCTAAATTTGTAGAAGAAAAAATCTCTTCTATTGAATAAGAAGAATTTGTGTGATCTATATATTCTTTAGATTCTAATAAAATATAATTTTTACCTTGAGTAAAATATCCAGATGGTACAAGATTTATACCAGTATAATTCCTTACGAAATTTATAGCATTTTGAAGAGCATTAGAATTCGTTAAAGAAGAGGAGGTGTTTAATCCTTGGGCCGAGACTTGATGATTTACTTCTACGATTCCATTTTTTGATTCGGAAAAGTTATACTGATTGCTTATATTTTTAACATTGTTATTATAAAAAGCGCTTTCTAGTTCAATAGAATAATTAATTAAACCTTTGTAACTTGCTTTAGGAAAAGAAATAGATTTTACTAATATTTGGTCTTCAGAGAATATTGTGTCGTATTGTTTTATCTCTCTAAGGTAAAATAAAGCTGGATTTGAAACAGTTGCTGCAGTTAGATCAGCTTTACCATAATTAATTAAATTATCGAAACACAATATAGTGAGTGGAGATACCATCCAAATTGTACAACTTCCGTTTTCGTCAGATCTATAAACACCTCTTAGAATATTGTATTCGAAATTACCAGCTGGAGCACTTTTTGTTAAAGTTTGGCCACAAGTCCCGGCCGACAGATCGAACATTGAAAGGTCTGGCGAAGACGTCGAATGTGCAGCAGCTAAAGTGTAAACATCAGAACTATTTCTATAATAAAAATTATACAGAGTATTTGGTTTTAAAGAACCATTCGCCCAAGTGATTTTTCTATAATTCAGAGACCCTAGATCACTAGAAGCGCGGATAAATTCATTACCATCTAAGTTTAATAATCCACCAGGATCCAAAGAAACTTGCATGTTATTTGGCCAAGTAGCTTCCCAAGGATTATTTGAGACATTTGTAGCGCTTATTAATAAGAACCAGTTATTGAGGTTATACTGGATAATCCATCCTTGGTTTGTATAAATCATTCTAAGAATTGCATCCTGCCCTATCGGTACCTGTCCACCAGGTCTACTATACCATGGTTTTCCATTTAAAAGAGAATTTTGTAAAAGATATTTTCCGCTAGGATTTATGCCTGGAGCAATTACTCCAGAAGAAACAATAAGAGCTTGTTCCTTAATAAGAATAGAATTAGATATATTGAATTTATTATAACTGCTACTTACTGGCAAGCAGGAAGATGCAGTGCCATTCGCCCAAGAAGAAATTAGCCAAGGCGCTTTTAAAGGATTAGAGCTCGGAGTGCCTATTGCAAGCGTAGATCCGTTATTGAATACTGGAAAATTATTAAAATTATAAGTATATCCTCCTCCGATGCTTTTGTTCGATAAGATCCAATTTGTACCATTGAATATAATAAACTCTTCTAATTGACTAGTTAGATTAAATTTATTGTATACATAGTCATTAACCTTGATATAGGGGCGAGAATCTGTACAGGAGCTTGATATTATTACAGAATCAATATCGGCTTTTTCCTCTAGAATTTCTAATTTCCCCCAATTTTTAGAAAATATATCTAATAAATATTTTTGTTTATACATTAAAGCCTGATACGGAGGATACAATCCTCCCGCATAAGTAAACTCACTTAATAGTTGGCCATTTAATTTTATATTAAAAATTTCTCCATATCTTTTGTTCTCAAAAACATTTTCTTTTTTAATTTCAACATATGGCGTTGGAAGAGGTATTTCTACAGAATTATATTTTATGATGTTCATGATGTATATAAAGCGGAAAGATTTAAAGTAACCTGATTATTATTGTTGTATGTATAAGAGCAATTATTTAAAGTAGTTACTCCAACTAAAGGTAAATTAGACAAACCAGTATTAACGAGCCTATTCAAAATAACTTGCCCAGAAGGAGATTGAGAAGATTTAATTATTGCAGTAATATTTATATTAATTTGCTGCAAAGTATCCATCGTGCTTAGATTTGGTAGCACAAATCCAGAAGGATGATTAGGAATAATGTACTCATTAACTATATCTTTTGGATAATTATTAGCCACCTCTACGGAAATAAAATTAAAATTAGAATCGTTAGTCAATATGTTGTTGTCGTTCGGAGATGCAACGAAAGAATAACCAAACCTACTTTGATATATATTATTAGAATTTAATAAAGAAAAATTTTCATTAATAGATTTAATTTTCGAAAATTGTCCAGTTCTTTGAGCGATAATGCTTTTTGGATAAAAAGTTGTAGAATTTCCAAAATACGTAATAGATCCGTTTTCGGATATTTCTTCTAAGCCTAAATTACTTAGATTTTTAGAGGTAGAATATTCTAAACTATAGTTATTAAATATATTAGGATCATTATTATATAATACTCTATATTTAATATTAAACATAGATAAATCATAATTAGAACCAAATTCTACTGGATTATTTTGTAAATCATCTGTGATTAAATTATTAGAATCGTTTAAGGATAATGATGAGAATGACTTATTTTTATCAAAAAAATCTTTGCATCTATTGTAGGCGTTTGAATATAAAGAGCTCAATATTCCACTTGCAAATGGGTAATTATTTGAAGATAATAAAAGAATTTCTCCATCTTCTGAAACGCTAGTAATTCCTCTAGAATCTTTGGAAATATTATGCGTAAAATATACGGTATAATTATTAATATCTCCGCTATCATATATTTCTATGTTTTTACTAAAATTAATTTTGTTAGATACTAGATCGTAATCTTCTTTAAAAGTAGATTTTAAATTTTTAATTAAATTATATAAACCAGAAGAATTGTTTGTTATTGGTAAGTTTATTGAATCATTGAATATACCTGAAGCAATTTGTCTTGAAGAATTTATTAAATTCTGACCAGTATCATTTAATTGTATTGATATTGAATGATCAAAAGTTTTTTTATCTCTAGCGTAATTACAATTTAATTTTTCTGAAAAATCTAGTATTTGTTCTCTTAGACCAGTCAGATATTTTCCGTACAGACCGGTCGATAATAAAGAAAAATCTGAATTTTCTTTAATTTCTATATCGTATATGTAACTTCCGATTCTTACGGGATTGCCTTGGGGGAAAGATATTCCGAGAACTTTTCCCTTTCCAAAATTTTCATTATTAATAATAATATCACTATAATCTCCCGAATCTGTAGCTAAAATACCCGATATCGTTGAATAATTTTTACCAACTCCTAAAGTGGCGTCTTTCGAATATAGATAACCCTCTAAAGTAATCTTTTTATTTAAATGCAGAGAAAAATCATTCGCTCCTTTATAATTTTTATCGATAGATAAATTAAGGAATTGAGCCCCAGTGAATGCGTAAGTAGCCATAAAATTAAGCTCTATTTGTAGAATACCTTGGAGGCCTTGGCCCTCTAGCCGACATTGCCGTAGATACAGCCGAGTCAATAAAAGATTCGAGCTCAGCTCTTAGCTGCTCTTCTGATTCAGCAAACTTTTCTGCAAATATTTTTTCAATTTCTCTCTTTAAAGTTTCCATGTCAGATAAATCAAATTCAATTTTGATTGGATCTCCAGTGAGTTTCATTCCAATTTCTCCATCTAGTTTCATGGGGCTTAATTGAACATCTATTCTTCCTTCTAGGAGATTTGATTCGTTTCCAGAATCTATAGATTCTTTTAGAGAATCTATTCCTGAATTAAAAGAACCAACCGCGTCTGAGAAAGATTTAAACGATGTTTCTATATTAGTTGCTAAACTTTTTAAGTTTTCAGTTCCCATATCTTGGCCCTTAATGGCTTGAGATATAATTTCTCCTATTTTTTTAGGATCAAAAGTTGAAAGATTTTGGTTTGTGGGTTGATTTACGGGCCCTTGTAATATTGGATTTAATTGGCTCAAACCTCCCATTAATTGATTTAATCCACCATTTATGTTAACATTTGCTTGAGGAATTGTGACATTTCCTTGGGGAACCGTGACTGATCCATTTTGAAGATTAGATGTTTGTGCTTGTCCTGGTAATGTTTGGCTTTGCGAAAGTGGTTGGAAAGTGGCCGGAGTAGCAATATTCTGATTTGCAGAAGTTTGAGTTTGAAGAGCTTGCTGGTCAGATAATAATTTTTCAGCTTGTTGTTTTTGCAACGCTTGTATAGCTTGAAGCCTTTGAAGATTTTCTATATATTCTTTAATTGCCTGACCCTGATATGATGGCGCTTGATTGCTCGCATCCAATAATTGATCAGATCCGCTAACTCCTTTCCCTGCCGCGTCTTTAGCTAAATCCGTTAAATCTGGGATACTTATATCCTTAGATTTTGCTTCCTCTATTTTTTCAGTTATATATTTTATAATCGCTGGATCGACTTTAGATACATCTAAATTACCTCGCAATTCTGGAATCATACCGGTTCTTTCTTTCGCTTCAGCCTGAAGAGTATTTTGCTGAGCTTGTCCTTGTAAAATTTTTTGTCTTAATTCGCTTTCAGATTTTACATTATCCGCGTTTGTTTTGCTCTGATTTAATTGATTAATTGTAGATTTAATTAAATTATCAAAATATCCAGGAGCCATAGCTTGTAATCCAGCCTGGATTGCTTGATTTATACCTTCTTTATTCATGGAATCATTAACAGATGCATCTGTTTGATTTAATATAGAAGATATATTTTTAACATCTGCAGCTAAAGAATCTGTATTTTTAACTAAAGTCATCGTAGCATTTTGAGTTTTAATCGCTTCGTCGATTTGATCTCTAGCGGTTTGATTCCAGTCTCTTCCTTCCACCGCTCGAGCTAATCCTCCCTGACCCACAGATCTTAATTGATCGCCAATAAATTTCGCCTGCTGTCTTAGATCTTCTGCACGACTTTTTACTGCTGTGTCCTTCAAGGATTGGTAAAGTTTTTCCTCTCCAGGTTTAACTCCTCCCATTGCCGTTAACGTTTCTAAAGCTAGTTTAGCTGCAGCTCTTCCTCGGTCTATAGAATCGTCTCCTTTAAATCTACTTCCTCTATCTACTGGCTCCCAATTATAAGTAAACATAGAGCGTCCTTCTGAGATAGCTTTGGCTTTGGCTTGATCATATGCGCTTTGTTTTCTTCTAGCGTCTTCTTGGTCAAAAGCTTCTTGTCTTGATTTTTCCGCTTCTCTTTGTCTTTGGGATTTTAGTCCTCGTATATTTAACGATGACTCTTCGATATCTCTTAATCTATTTTCTCTATCATTAGATATAAACCCCTGAAATCCTCCCATAGATTTTATATTTATATCTCGATCTAATTGTTTTAGTGTCGCGTCTAGCTGAGCTTTTGCTAAGTTATTATTAATTTCTTGTTTTTGGTTGAGTTCAATTAAAGTAGTTGACTGTTTATCCATAATACTATTTAATTCAGCATCAAACCTATTACTCTCTCCCTCATTCATAGATCTTGATAGATTTTCTCTATAAGCCGCGCTAATAGCATTTTTCATTTCTGCGGGAGATAAATTTGAATTTGCTATTTTAGCTAATTGAGATTGAAAGTCTATAATTTTGCTATTATCTACTTTAGATTCCCCAGATTCATTTTTTCTCCTTAAATCTTCTGTCATCTTTGACCCTAACGACAATAAAGATTGTCTAGTTTCATTCGCAACTCCTGTAGTTTCTCTGGCGAAATCGTTTCGACTTTTAGTTTTATTAAATAAGTAGTCTAAATTAGCTATTCCAGAATCTGTCATATAAGCTTTCTCGTAATTAATCATTCCGCTGGCTCTTTGCAAAGATAGATCTCTATTAGATGCGTCTTGTGTGCTTTTAAATTTTGAAGAAAAAAGTCCATAATCTACGGCGCTCTGAGATACTAAATCTAAAGTTTTTTCAAATTCTTTTACAGAAGCTTCTGCTTCTTTTATTTTTAATTTTTCTTCCTCAATTGCGGTTATGTATTTTTTTCTAGATTCTGATGTAGCGTCTAGGACTTTTGCGCTTAAGGCGCTTTCTCTAGCCATACCTGCCATTGCAGATTGTATATTTTTTATTTCTGTGCTATTTAATCCCGACAAGAAATTTGTTGTATCTGAATTTGCTCCCATACCTTTTAACATAGACATAAATCCATCTCTATCTGCTTTTTGGAATTTAGATAATGCATCACTGTTTTTGCCTAAATCTAAGAAAGTTTTTTTCCCTTCTTTTCCTAAAGAATCAATAAAGCTTTTAGCTGCATTTTTTAAGTCATTCTTGTCCTCATATACTAATCCTCTTTTATCTCTTAATTCGTCTGAATTTCCTCTAAATGGTGCAGCGTCTAAAAATAAAGTTTTGAAACTTTTTCCTAGTGAACCAAATAAAGAATTATAATCATCAACCTTTTTTTGCCCTTGAGTTATAAATTCTAAATTTTTTTGTTGCGTTGCATTTTCTGCTTGAATTTTATTTACTTCTTCTTGCAGCTTAGTTCCATCTAATATAGACATGAGATGGGCGCGATGCGCGGATGGAAGGTCCATCATAGAATTTACCAATTCTTCATTCATTTTTTGCAAATCTGAATCATTGACTTTACCTGGATTTGCGAAAGCGTCATCCACTCTTTGTCTAGCTTGCATATACCTTTGAGAAGATGAGGAGAATTCGGAAGAAGATTTTTTTACATTTTCTAACTTAGATTCTAGATCTTGAGCTTTATCAGTAAATAATCTTCCTAAAGCATTTGCGCCAGTAGCTAAAGCTATTAAACCACCTGTCACTAATCCAGCCTTACCAGGTATTAAGCCCATAACAGTAGTGGCACTAGATAGTCCTTGAGTCAATCCTTCTATAGCTTTACCGGCTTTTTTATTATCACCAGCAAAAGATTGCAGTAATCCTCCCACCATTGACATTCCAATAGATGCAAAGATAGCATTTTGTTTAAAAGACCTAAGGCTAGGAGAAAGGTTTGAATCATCAAAATTACTTTTGATTTTGCCCTGAGTAACTCTTATTATAGATTTAAATCCAGTTAATTCTTTAGCTAAAGCTTCGCTTTCTGTTGCAGACAAGCTATATTTTAAGCTCATTTTATTCATAACATTTGATAGATTCTTAGTTGTTATAGATACTTTTGATAAACTTTCTTCTGCATCTCTGACTGCGTTTGGCACACCAGATAATTTAGCTTTTTTAGCCTCTAATATTTCTTTGATATCGTCATTTTTTAAATTCTGATACTTTGGATTAAGATTTGTATTAGTTTTTACCTCTACCTGATTATTTTGCTTTAAGATGTTGGCGCTTTGACCAATATTTGTGATAACATCTTTTATTTTAGTACTTAAACTTTCTATGCTTTTCTTCAGCGTATCTATCGCTAGAGATGGGTCTACTTGTTTAGAAGTTCTAACTTTTGCGTCATAGTCTTCCCATCCTGTATCTGACCAATTTTTAGGAGCAAAATTAGGAATGTAACCAAAACTTTTATATTTTTCTTTTCCACTTCCAGTCATCATTAAATTTCTTTTTGAGGCATGCTGCCCTTGGCCGATATGATCATTTCTAATAATTCTATCTGCATTTTTTCCATATTCTGCGGTTTGATTATCGTTCACCACAACTGGCATGCCTAAAGTGTTAGACCATAAAACTTGAGGATTTGCGCCAGAGGTTTTCTTTTCTCTATTCATCGCATCATTGATTGCTGAAAAATTTGGTATAAATCCTCTAGCTCTTGATTTTTCTATTTTTTTAGAATTTTCAATTTTTGATGCTAGGTCTCTATGACTTCCAGATTTTAATATTTTTAAAGCCATGTCCTCTCTATTATCTTTAGATGGAGAACTTTTAAAATCTGCACTTACTCCTGATTTTACGCCTGGAAAAAATTCTTTTAAATCAGCAGGAGTTCTTATTATATCAAATGTTCCATATTTTTCTATTTCTTCTGGCGTAGCTGCATCTCTAACTTTTCTACCGAAAGAACTTCTAAAAGTTGCTTCAAAAATGCTACCTGATTGAGAGCCTATAGAACCTAACAATCCCTTTGTTCCTTCCATTGCTGTTGTTATATCTGTCGGGCTAAGCGGTGGGTTTACTTTCAATTCTTTACTAAAATTATTAATTTCATTTTTAACAAAGTCTTGAATTTGCTCTTCTAATTTTTTCTTCTTGTCAGAATCTTTATATCCTATTACTGGGAAAATGACATCAATCCTAGGTAAACCAATGTCTTGTTTGGGTAAAAAAGTGTAGCCTCCTTTAGTATTTTCACTAGCGCCACCCAAAACTAACATTGCATTATTAGAATTTACTTCTTTATTTCCTGTAGTTTTTCCTTGTTGAAATTTACTAGACGCATATACATTGTCTACTTGTGCTTTAGGAACGCCTTTATATCCTTTGGTCAAATCTTTTTCGAACCCAGGAATATCAATATAATTATTGCCTTCCAAGGTCGCTCTTTTTTTCATCGAAGCTAGTGCAGAAGAAAGACCCGCCATAGACCTTGCCTGTTTAATTTCATTAGAGAAATTAGGAATAAATCCATAAGATCTATATGGATCAAAACCATTTCTATCTATAAAATTTTTCTTATACTCTTCTCCGGCTAAACTATTTTTAGGTGGCATTATCGCTGGTTGAGAAACACCTGGAAATTTTACTACTGATTCAGCGGTATTGTATACATTTCTTCCTTCTCCAGGTATATTAATACTTTTTACTTTTCCAGGCTTATATCCTCCTAAAGCTGCTCCAAAATGCTCTATTTGTTCTGCAGAAAAATTTGGTATAAATCCATAAGATTTAGATTTATTTGATGTTACCGGAATGCCTCTCAAGGCTCCGGTTTGAGCAACATTTACTCCAGCCTTCGTTAATGTTCTAGTCAAACTCTCGGCAACAGCAATCTGTTTTTGCATAGAATCTGTTTCTTTTTGAATCAAAGCGAGTATTTGATTATGGAGTTGTACAGTTTGGATATTTCCAGAGTTTATCGCCTGTATAACTGAAGGATTTTTAGATATTAAAGTTAATATCTGACTTTGCAATTGTTGTTGAGATGTAGAAGACGCATTAATCCCAGTCAAAGTTTTGAACGCATCAACAGAAAATTTCGTTAATCTTTCAAAAATTTTATATAATCCTACAGTAGCTAATATTATGCCTGGGCCAGATAAGAAGTTACCAATTCCTTTCGCAATACCTTCACCAATTTTCGCTCCAATTCCGTCTGATTCAGAATTACCACTAAAACTTTGAAGAGCTATATTCAATCCGTCTAAAGCTTTCCTAGCTGCTGGGCCTAATGATGAACCTCCTATTTGAGATGCAGCTTGTTGAAAATTCGCTACTGTTTTATTTAATAATGCCGCGAAAGATTCATTGAGTTGTTGGTTTTTAGATATAGCCTCATTTGTTGCATTTGCAGAAGCGCTTAAAGCTTGTGCAAATATAGAATACTCTTTAGATAAATCTCCCAAAGCAGCTTTTAAAATGTTAATCTGGAAAACTCCGCCGACTAATTCTGCAATTTGAGATTTTTGAGTACCGCTTAAATTTTGATATGTTATAGCTAATTGAGAAAGAATTTGTATTAATGGAGCGATATTTCCTTCTGCGTCTCTTGTCTTTACTCCTAATTCGTCTAAAGCGTCTAAAACTTCTGGTCTTTGTAACCTTGTAAAAATAGTTTTTAAACTATTACCTATAACTGCGCCACCTCGAGCCGTAGTCTGTTGCGCGGCAGTCACTATAGCAATTAATTCGTCTAAACTAACACCAGCATCTTGAGCAGAACTACCCACTCTCTTAATCGCTTCGGCTAAATCGGCCGAACTTACTGCGAAGCCTTGATCGACAGCGATAAGTTTATTTACTAAAGATGTAGAATTTTCGGCACTTAAACTAAAAGAGTTTAGTGCTGCGGTAATTGCTTCTGTGCTAGAAACTACATCTAATCCACTTAATCTAGCAAGCACTAGCGCATCGCTAGTCCTTTTAAGGGTATCTTCTATATTTAATCCTTGTCGAGAAAATTCTAGCGCAGATTTAGCTACATTATCAAAACTTTGTCCAGTATTTTTTGCTATATCAAATAAATTATTACCAAAGTTTTTTATTACGCTAGAACTAACATTTAAAATTGAATTTATTTCAATTAAGCTTTTCTCTACGTTTACAAAACTTTTAAAAGTTTCATCTAAAGCTCTTTGTAGCGCGTAAATAGCTCCGGCAGAAGCACCGAAGGCAATAACTCTAGCATTTGAAGCCGCTAGAGATTTTTCGAATTCTCCTAATTGACCACTAATTTTGCCCAAGGGCTGAGCAAAGCCTTTAGTATTTAAACTTAAATTAATATTCGCTGCAGCTTTTTGAATATCTCTTTCAAATTGCCTTGTGTCTGCAGCTACGCTTAATAATACATCTTGACCTTGTACCGCCATATTGACTTAAACCTCTTATAGTATTACACTTTTATATTATATTTCTCCATGTAATTTAAGTATCTGCTCAAAATTTAAATCTCCTTCGCTAATCTTTTTGGCTTCTTCGTGCAAATCTATAACGTCGCTTTTATTTAAGTTTGAAATTGAAGAGATTTCTTCTTTAGAAGCTCCGACATAAGTTTTACCATAAAAATCTTTTGTATCTTTTCTAACCAGAGGAGTGCCTTCGTACCAATCAACTAGCTCTTGTAAATCTTTATAGTCTCTGGGCGGAGATTTATTAATTTTAATTAAATTAGCTTTATAATTTTTTGCTATGGTGTAAATATCTATTTGATATTGCGTAAGTTCAGACAAGCTTCTACCATAAAAATTAAATATATTATCCTCAGACAAGAAAAACATATTTGTAAAAAACGGACTAACAACTAATTTTTTTAAATTCTTTATATTAAAATTACTTATATAATCTCTATAAACGAAAAAATATTCCGCTAATTGCTCTATATCCATTTCTTTAAAAAAATCATAAGATTCAAAATATCTATCTTTTAATTGTGCGTCTTTATATAAAGACGAATATATAACGTATTCATTAGCTTTCCTCATTGCATATATTTCGGCAGTTAACCCTAGCGAGTCTTCTCTGTCTTTTCTTAATCCATTTAATTCTTTTTGCGCTTCTTTTATTTGTTTATTGATATCTTCTATTTGAGATTTTATAATTAATTTAGATTTTGTATTGTTTAAATTTATGATAATGTCTTCTAAATCATTTATCTTTTGTTCTTTGCCCTCAGACCATAGATCTTTTTCTATTAAAATATCCATTTTATCTTTATTAGATAAAAGTTTATTTTTTACTGCTTCACTATACTCCTGTAGATAAATTTCATTAGATTCTCCAAGCTCTGCCTCCGACAAATGTTTGAAAAAAATATTTTCTTGCTTAAATTTACAGGACGTATATTTTAATATAATATCTTTATATATTTTTCTTACAAGCTGTAGATCTTTCTCAAGATTTGTCACCGTTTACTTCTGCATTTTCTGATGCGGTTTTTGCTTCATTTTCTTGTTTGTTTTTAGAAATATCAAACATGTCCTCTAGTTCTTTGAATTCTTTTTCATTAGAAGCTTTACCCATATACCATAAACTTATAAGATAAGCTAATTTTTTAAGAACATCCCCAAGATATTCTTCGCCTTTGTCCTCTATAGAGTCATAAGTCATTAATCTTTCTTCGTAAGATCCTTCCCCAAATAATGGTTGAAATGTATTCCCATTATCATGTGAGATATAAGAAATATTTAGCGCCCACCACATAATAGTTTGATTTCTAGCTCTATTTTCTGCTGTTTGTTCGAATATAGAAGACTGATATAATTCAATCTCTTGTAAATTTTGTCTAGTGTTTGCCATGCTAACTAATAAATCAGTTATCTTTGCTTCTTTTTGTTCTTGGGACATGCTATCTAAATTTAGTTGTAGTCTTTGGAGTTCGTTTTGTTCTCTAAAAAGCTGCACGTATAAATTAGCGTATTTTTCTTTTTCTGGCTCGCTCATCGCTCCACCATCGTTTTGATATCTTTTAGCGATTAAAGCTCGGGTAAGAAGTCCAGCTTTAATTCCTTCGGAGAGTTTAACTCCATAAAAAAGCTCTGCATCATCGAATGATTTACGGTTTGGTTTTACGAGCCTAATTAAAACCTTTTTATCTATTATTTCTTTTTTGAGGATCTTAATTTCTTCATTTTTCTCATTTTTAGATGTTTCCGCTTTCTCAATCTCTTCTTGTTTAATTATTTCAAACTGATATAAATATTTATTTACGTTCATTCCTTTTCCAGCCTTTCTTCTATATACTGTTTTGTTTTTCTCAAATTAGCAGCGCCCCCAATTAATTTTAGAAATTCATTTTGTTTTTCTTGTTCTAAAAATTTGAAATTTTTTATAAATCTTATGATGGACTCAAAGGATGCGGAATGAATTCTATAATTATCTCTCAAAATTCTTTGAGTAGACTGAAGATTCAAATTAGCTTTGATTAAAGCTTCGATTGGATAATTAAAAGATATTTTTTTATTTTTCATTTTTATTTTTTTGTATTTGAATATTTAAAAACTCAAAGTTTTTCTCTACTTCTCTAAATATTTCATTTCCTAGGTCTAATATTTTTTTCCTTATGTAATTATATCTATTTTCATCAAAATAATCTACGTTTTTGAGGGTTTCTTGGTCAATCTTTGAATTTAGTTTGTTTAACATATTAACGTGCTCTTCTTGAAGGTCTTCTATTAAATTTAAATATCTTTTATATAAATTCGTTATATTTCTATTAATCTGGAATAGAATATACTCCTTAATAGAATTATTATCTATTTCCATGTCTAAATCCTTGTTCCTTATAATACATTACACTAAATAAATAATACAATAAATAAAAATATATAAACTAAAAAACCCGCCGAAGCGGGTTTTCTAGAGAGCATAAATAATTTTATTTATTAAGCATCAAGGAATAAACCAGCATTAGTTTCATTTGGTCCACCAATTTGTGCACTAAATGTCATACTAACGGTTTTATTATCACCGATAGCTGAACTAAATTCTTGGCTATCGATCTTAGCTTGTTTAAGCGTGTATCTAAGCGCTCTTGTGCTAGTGCCTGGTCTATTTAGCGTTAATGTTGCCGTGAAAGAAGGATCACCGCTAATATATTGAGCAAGCCCAGCGTAATCACCAGCGCTTTGATCACCTACTACAGCCTCAATATCCATAGAGACTTCAACGGGGAAAGAGACCTCTCTAGCAAATGCAAATTTACTTCCTAATTTTTCGATAGGATCTCTTCCAATATCAACGCTAAGAGAAGCGCTTTGAACCTTAAGATCGCTTAGATCTACTCCTAATCCAGATATACTTAGAGCAATATCTCCTGGACGTAGAGCGGAAAATCCTCCTCCGCTTACGGGAGTTGGTAGCGCAAAAGTTCCAGCCACGATACTTCCATTTTCTTGATTAATGGTTGGTACATTTCCTCCACTTCCGTTGATGAAATTCATATTTAGACCTTCTACAGAAGTTGATACTGTAGGTATTTCTCCTACAGAAGCGCTAACCTCGTAAGATGTTAGAGACGCATTTCCAATTCCTATAGTTCTTACATTTCCTCCAGCGCTTTGCCATCCAGCGACGTTAGCATCATAACCTTCTTGAGAAGTGAGAATATAATAATTTTTAATATCTTGCGCGGTAGCTGCTGTTGAAGTTAAAATGCCAGACAATGCGGGAGTATTGCCAAGGCCATCGGTGCCCAAACTCAAGCCTAAATTAGATTCATTTTCTCCAGTGTTAGCGTAATATTCTATATCTAAGGTAACAGTTGGTTGCTCTAGGATAATACGATCAATAGCGGCCAAGTTTCCGAATTGATTTACGTCTTGACGATTAATCTCAAAACTGTAATTAGCACTTTGGACACGGTGCAATTGTTTATTATTGGCGGCTGTAGAAGCAGTGGAACCAGTGGGTCCAACGAAGAGTGCTTCACTTTGATAAATTGTTCTTTTTCTGGGCATATATAAATCTCCTTAAAATTCAATAGTAATTACACCAAAATTAGCAAAAGAGAATAAATTAAATTCTTGGATACCTTACCGATTCTAAAGACAAATCAATAATAGCAGGAAATATAGTGGGATTTAGCTTATTATCTATATTTAATATCTTGCTTACATTTACTTCTGATATAAACAGGTCCTCTTCTCTGTCCGAATTATTTTTCAATAGATTAAAATCATAATATCCATTACTCAAGAATCCATAATTATTAAACGGGCTATTTCGTATAATAGGAATATAGGTTCTTACTGTATCTCTTAATATTGATATAACAGCGTCTAAATTGAATATAGAATCAGCCATAATTAATAGTCTAATTTCTATAACAGTTTTATCTAATCCTCCAAAAGCATATGGATCATTTACGCTTCCGTTATTTTTGACAAAAATAGCTGGGCAAGACATTGCGTCTGGAGACAAACCAGTTGGATTTTGAACTGTTTTAGGTTTTATTTTGTATTGAGTTTCAAACAATATCTTTTCTTCTGGATCAGAAGTTAAATATACATTAAAATCTTTCACGGCATAACTACCACTTATTGGAGATGGTATGTTCTGCCCAAAATATATTTGACCCTCAGAAGGATTTATGCCTGAAAGATTATTTTGTCCAACAGATATAAAATTATTATTAATATATACCCCAGATAATAAATTAGCATTTGGTATAGATTTATCGCAAACAATCTGCTTGAATGGTAAACCGTAAGAAGATAAACCAAAATAAAGATTTGGTATAGGATAAAATCTACTACTAAAATTTTTAAAAGCTTCACCTTTGGTCAAGATTTTATTGTCTAGCCACATCAAAAAGCTCGACATAATATAATTATCTAATTGAGCTTTCATTTAAAATTTTCTTTGAATTTTCTTATGATTTCTGACATATACTTTTTGGGTCTAAATATTTTACCGCTAGATGAATTTTTATTTTGTATTCCCGATTCAGACCTACTAGCTTTTATAAATTTTCTATAAATATATTGACTTAAACCAGATATTCCTTTTTCAACTCCATCTACCCAACTTCTTCCATTTTCCCAAGGCATAGGAGTTATGGATTTAATGTTATCTAATGTTGGATAATTAATCCTGTATAAAATTCCTTTTTTTTCTTTTTTAATTTTTTTAAAATTAAATTCTTTTTGTATAAAAGCTCGAAGATTTTTTACCGGTTGATCGCCAGCGTTAAAACCTATAAAACTGAATAAATTACCTTTGCCGCCAAGCGTTCCGGAATAATTTGAAGCGTCTTTCCCGCTTTCTATTTCTTTAGTGATTGGATGCTCATCAAATTCTTTCAAAAAAATTTTTGATGCAATTTCTGTTTTTTTTGCTATGATATTATCTGCTTTATTTTCTATTTTTTTAGAAGCCATAGCTTTATCTTTAATTGAATTAATATTAATCCTAGCTTTCATTTTACAACCTCTAAATAAAATATATAATATGTAGTATTAAAAAATTTCTTCACTGCTTCGTCGCTAATGATATTAAAAGATTTTCCATCAAATTCTATTCTCTCTGTTTTTGTTCCATTTAAAATATAGTCTCTAGCATCTTGTCTTACCTTAATTTTTACAATTCCTTTACTAATGAAATTATTTAAATCTTTTATTTTTTCTAATTCTTGATCATTATTATATTTTATTTTAGCTTTAAATATTTTTGATTCAGGAATATACTCTATATTTTCTTCGATAGAGCTTTCCCCATATCCATGCATAGAATTATGAATAGACTGAGAAATATTTTTTTGTGGCTGCTTATGTATTACAATATCCCTTGCGAAAGTATCGAAAAGATCTTCTATTAAGGGGGTCAAATTATTTTTTTCTGTCTCATTTAATAAACTAGGCATAAATTTATCCTAAAAATCTAGAGCGAGGATATGCATAAGGTAAATCGGGATCTGGAATAATATCATCTCCAGCAATTTGAATTGGTTTTGCTTCATTAAGATTATAGTTTTTAGTGAGCATGTTTAATTCGTCTACAATCTGTTTTCTTAATTGAGCATAATTCTTTGCTATTTCATTTTTATTAATTTTTACTACAGTACTTCCGTCGTCTGTTACGCTAACTACGCTATCTACGCTAGCCGCGCCCAATGCATTTCTGAATAATCTTTCATAATAATGCATACTAAATATCATTTTAAATATACTTTTTTCAGTTGTTCCAAATGAGTCTCCTTCTGGCACAGAGATCTCTAGGGTAGTTTCATTAATAAAATATTTTTTATTAATTAAAACGTTTAAATCTCCTATGTTTGTTCTTAGCCAATAAGCCACTGAAGCTATGCTTAAGTCAGAGGGCTCGCCCATTTCTCTGTAAAGTTCGTCTGCAATATCTACGATTTTAGTGGTCATATAATAGATATTACACTATATAA
>Ga0172367_10000819_pt1 | contig 46707 bp, 35 predicted proteins | sample Lak10m_FD_114542 | JGI IMG/M metagenome (GOLD analysis project Ga0172367, IMG submission 114542) | Freshwater microbial communities from Kabuno Bay, South-Kivu, Congo - kab_022012_10m | ecosystem: Environmental > Aquatic > Freshwater > Lake | place: Democratic Republic of the Congo: South-Kivu...
CGTGAATTAAAAATTACGAGTTGGCGTTATGCAAAGGATTTCGTGTTGATTACGGCCGGAATATTTTCAGCAGCCTTCGGTCTTAAAGGTTTTCTTCTTACCAATCATTTTATTGATGGAGGAGCAACAGGAATTTCTCTTCTTACAACTGCGGTAACCGGAATTCCTTTGCCATGGTTTCTGATCGGAATTAATATTCCGTTTATAATTCTCGGTTATAAAATTATCGGGAAGGAGTTTGCAATTAAAACTGCGATTGCTATTCCTGTGCTTGCGGCTGTGGTTGGCTTTGTTGATTTTCCCAATGTAACGGACGACAATTTACTCGTTGCTGTTTTCGGCGGCTTCTTTCTCGGAGCAGGAATCGGGTTATCCGTTCGCGGCGGTGCTGTAATCGATGGAACAGAAGTACTCGCAATATTCCTCAGCAGAAAACTCAGCGCAACAATGGGCGATATCATCATCATTATCAATGTGGTGATATTTACAACTGCTGCTTATTTTCTTTCCATCGAAATAGCATTGTATTCCATGATCACATATCTCGCTGCATCAAAAACGCTCGACTTTATTGTAGAGGGAATTGAAGAATACATTGGAGTCACAATAGTTTCCTCACACAGCGAAGAAATCCGTGAAATGATCATTCATAACATGGGAAGAGGCGTAACAATTTATTCGGGAAAGCGCGGATACGGGAAGCGCGGAGAAAATCCTGAAATTGATGTAGTGTACACAGTGGTAACACGTTTGGAACTCAACAAACTCAAAACGGAGCTGGAGAAAATTGACCCGAATGCTTTTGTCGTTATGTCCGGTGTTAAAGAAACGCGAGGCGGAATAATCAAAAAGCGTCCGTTGAATCACTGATCATTTGTATCTTTCGGATATGTCGCGTACACGAATCGGAATCGGTCTACTTATTCTCCTTTTAACAGGAGCATTGGCGTGGATAATTATTTTAGATCGTGATGCACTCCTCAAAACTTCCGTTGCTTCTGCTAACGGAAGTAATTATAAATTGGAACTTCCTGGCGACATGTTGCCGGATCAGTTAAACGATAACGCTTCTGTGCAATATTCAGATGCGACCACAGGAATTTCGCTTTTCATTATTGACGACTCCAAAGAGAAGATTGCCTCATTCGGACTCGATTATGATTTGGAAACGTACATGAAAATATCCACGCGTACACTCGACAGTGTTGGATTGCATGTGAATTCGCGTATTGATATTGACGGACATCCGGCTTTGCAAACTGAAATTGAGGGCAAACGCAAGAGTGAGAATTGTAAATTCATTCTTACATGTATTGAAACTCCTACGTTCTACTATCGCTTCGTTGTTTGGTCTCCTTCAGATCGATTCGAATCAAATAAATCAGCGATGGAAGCGATAATTCAATCTTTTTCGGAAGAAAACGGCGTTGTGAAAAATTGATTCGCTCTCATTCTCGTTGAGGAATGGAATTGTTGTAACTTACCTCTGGCAAATCAATTTCATGAAAGCAAATCTATCGATCATCAGAATGATCGCACTCGCTGTCGTTCTCACGCTTAGTGGAAACATTGCAAGTGCACAGACATTCTGGACCAATAAAGCCGGAGGACAAACGATTGATGAAGGAATGGATGTGGCAGTTGATGCTGCCGGTAATACTTATACCACAGGATACTTCACTACTTCCGCGGCGTTCGGAAGTTTGTCTGTGGGTTCTGCCGGAATAGATGATGTATTCCTCTGCAAGCAAGGTGTGAACGGACAGTACGTTTGGGCCGTAAGTGCAGGCGGATCAAATTCCGATCGTGCATTGTCGATTAAGGCAGATGCTGCCGGCAACACTTACATCACCGGATATTTTTTCGGTACAGCGAATTTCGGTAGTCAAACAATTACTTCAGCAGGACAACAGGATGTATTCGTTGCCAAGTACGATCCGAACGGTGTTTGCTTGTGGGCAAAAAGTGCGGGAGGAACAGGAGCTGATATCGGAAACGGCGTTGCAGTTGATGCGAACGGTAATGTTGTTATCACCGGAGAGTTTGCGGGTACATCAACTTTCGGAAGTACGTCACTAACCAGTTTGAGTGGATCTGTAGATGTATTCACTGCAAAACTGAACAGCGGCGGAACATTTCAGTGGGCGAAGAAAGGCAGCGCATGGCAAACCGATCGCGGCTTGGATGTGGATTGTGACGTCTCAGGCAACGTGTACGTAACAGGGCAATTTTCCGATACGATTACATTCGATCAGGTGCATCTCAACACAATGTTGAATGCAGTTTTTCTGATCAAGTATGATGCTTCAGGAAACGAGCAATGGTTTCGGAAAATCGGTGGTGGCGCGATGAATATTGCCAATTCCATTTTTATTGATGCTGCGAATGGAATTTATTTGACAGGAGATTTTCAAGGAACAATAACTTTCTTCGGCCCAAGCAATACTGCTTTATCAGGCACTTACTCCAACTGCATTTTCATTGGGAAATATGATGTGCAAGGAAATTTGACTTGGAGTGTTTCCGAAAGCTCTGATTCTCCTGTTACATCACGCGCTGTGAGCGCGAACGGAAATAATTTGGTTATAGCAGGAAACTTCAAATGTACTTTCGATTCTTACAGTGACCGTTACGCACCAGGTTTGTTCAACAGCTCCGGATATTGGGATGTATTTATCGCACGTTACAACAGCGGAACAGGTGCGTGGTCTATTGCACGACAATACGGCGGTTCACAAGATCAGATTTGTAATGGCGTGGCCGCAGACGCTGCAGGTAATCCGCACATAGCAGGATCTTATCTCAAAGATTTCATTACACCTGTGTCCAACGATTTCTATGGATTCCCCGGCTTTGTAGCATATAGTTCCCCCACCACTACAAATGCTCCGCCCAATGCGTGGTTGTGTGCAGATACTTTTTATAACGCTTTCGCAGTTGCACTCTCTGCAGGCAATTCAGATATTTTTATCGCAAATCCATTAGATCCGATTCGCGCACCGTACGATTATTATTACAACACTGTTTGTTCGCAGGAGCAAGTAAGCACATGTATTGTTGAATATAACGGATTCGATTACGCGTGCGGACCCGATACGGTTGATGGGTGTTTTCAAACTGTTCTCTATGCGCAGAGCAATACAAGTGTGCTTGCTGTTTCTCCGAATATTACTCGCATCGGACCTGATTTCACGTACTTGTGGTCAACAGGTCAAACCGGTACTTCTATAACAGCAAGCACTACCGGAAATTACTCTGTTGTAATGACAACAGCAGACGGTTGTTATTCGAGTGAAGACACCATACATTTTATTCTTCACAATCCTCCGCCCAATCCGTTTATCAGCGATAACGTTGTAATCAACTCCAATGCTGCGGTAACTACTCCGATTGTCTTGTGTGCGGATTCCGTGTTACTCGTGGGAAGTAATTTTGCACAAGGCGATAGTATAATCTGGATCGGACCTTCTTTTGATCCGGGTAGCGTGAATAACGATTCTGTTATTGTTGACAGTACAGGTCAATATACATTTATAATTTTCGATCAGTACGGATGTTCATCTTCCAACATGGTTGATGTAACATTGGATAGTCCATTGTTGACTTATCTCCCTGATATGGTTTGCCTCAACGATACAGACAGAAATGATTCCATCACCATTTGCGAGAATCTGCCACTGTTCATGTTCCCATTTGATTCTCTGTCGAACCCGAACGAAAATTTCGAGTGTATTGATAATATCCTGCAGATACTCTGGACAATTTCTCCTTCAGGAAGTATCAATCCTTATACAGATTGTATCAATTTCGCTTATCAGCAAGCGACATTCAATGTTACAACTTCAGGTTGGTACACGATAACGGGAACGTACATTCGTTCGGGCGCATGCGGAACCGATACACTTATCGCAACGCATAGTTATTACATTGATCTGCTTCCTGCTCCACCACCTATCAATTTCAATCTGGTGATTACAGGAGATACAACTTTGTGCCCGGGTGATACCGCGATGCTGGTTGTTACCGGCGGTTATGATTATGCCTGGTCAACAGGATCAACCAATGATACAATTTACGTAACACAGGGTGGATCATATTCGGTGAGTTGCATTGATACCGTTTACAATTCAAACGGATGTTTTACCGTTAGCTCCGGATCTGATGCTATACAAGTAACAATGGCACCGCAGCCTTCTATTACGCTTGTTCCTTCCAACGGAGTAATTTGTCCCGGCGATTCCGTTCTTGCTGTTGCTTCCGGTTCGGGAACTTATCAATGGCAAGGACCTAACGGACCGATAGCAGGTAACGTAGATTCCATTTGGATTACTTCTCCGGGAACTTATTACTGCGTGGTCAATACGCCGGAAGGATGTCAGTTGTTGACCAACTCCGTAAACATTCAGCAATACAACACTCCTCAGATTATTGCGACACCGGCAGCAATTATTTGTCCGGGTGATTCCGTTACGCTTTCATTGTATTCAAGCAACGGAAGTTTCTTCGCGTGGTTACCGCCATTGAGCGGAAGCAGCTTAACGCAAACAGTAACATCCGCAGGAACATATTCCGTTTCGGTTTCAGCTTGTAATATCATAACTGTTGCATCGATCACAATCGTTCCGACAATTGTAAGCGCGCAGATTACTCCATTGAGTTCGCTCACAGTTTGTGAAGGCGATTCAGTTCTGCTAGGTGCTAATGCAGGGTTGGATTCTTATTCGTGGTCGCCGGGCAACGACACCGGAATTACACATTTGGTTTATATTACAGGCGCATACGTTCTTACTGCGGCTGATTCCGGCGGCTGCGAAGCTCATGATACAATCAACGTGCTGTTCCAGCAAAATACGTTAGCCTTGCCTTCAGCAGATGATACAACCGTGTGCAGAAACTTTCCGTTCCATCTCTTCGCAAACGGAACACCTTCTGTGTATTGGTATGATGTTAACGGAAATGCAATCGGTTCAGGAACGAATCTCGTTTTTGCAGCAGGCTTGCCTGCGGATAGTACTTTCTACGTTCTCACCAGCGACGGAGTATGCAGAACGAATCTTATTCCTGTTAACGTGATTGTTGAAGAATGTCCGCCTTTGACACCAAATGTATTCTCTCCGAACGGTGATGGAACAAATGACGGATTCAGTTTGTATGAACCGGAAGCGCTGAACATCCGTGTGCAGATTTACGATCGTTGGGGCGTGCTTGTGTATGAATACACGGACCTATACGGATTCTGGGATGGAACGTACATGGTGAACGGTAAGATGTGTTCAGATGGCGTGTACTACTGGATCGCAGATATCGGTTACTTCAACGGCAATCAACAGAAGAGCGGATTCGTTCATCTGTTGACGCATTGATGCGTTTCAATTGAAATTGTAGTGCGAATGAGGCGCTTCAGACCGTTGTCTTGATGTTCAGTTCTTTCAATTGCTTATCATCAATTACACTCGGCGAATCAATCATCACATCTCTTCCGGAATTGTTTTTCGGGAATGCAATGAAGTCGCGGATCGAATCTGCGCCACCGAACAATGAACACAAGCGGTCAAATCCGAACGCAATTCCACCGTGCGGCGGAGCGCCGAACTCAAACGCGTTCATCAGGAATCCGAATTGTGCCTGCGCTTCTTCTGCAGTGAAGCCGAGTGTTTCAAACATCTTCGCCTGAAGTGCTTTGTCGTAAATACGAATAGAACCTCCGCCGACTTCAACTCCGTTGATCACCATGTCGTATGCATTCGCACGGATTTCTCCGAACTGCGCAGGATTGCTGAGCTTTTCAATGTCTTCCGGCCACGGTGCAGTGAACGGATGGTGCATCGCAAACCAACGGTTGTGTTCTTCGTTGTATTCGAGAAGCGGGAAGTCAATCACCCACAAACAGGAGAATTTATTCTTATCACGCAAGCCGAGTTGCGTTCCCATTTCAAGTCGCAATTCTGAAAGTGCTTTGCGTGTTTTATCAACTCCGCCTGCAAGAATCAGCATAAGATCTCCAGGCTCTGCACCGAATGCTGCAACCCATTTCTTCAACTCCTCTTCATTGTAGAATTTATCTACTGAAGATTTGATTGTGCCGTCGGCATTGTAACGCGCATATACCAATCCGGTAGCGCCGAGTTGCGGACGCTTCACGAATTCCGTGAATTCATCTAACTGTTTGCGTGTGTAACCTGCTGCTCCTTTTGCGCAGATTCCGACAACGAGTTCTGCATCATCAAATACTTTGAAGCCTTTGTTCTTTACAACATCGTTGAGTTCAACGAACTTCATTTCAAAACGTGTGTCCGGTTTGTCGTTGCCGTAATATTTAGCCGCATCTGCATAGCTCATGTGCGGTAAAGTACCGATGTCAATTCCCTTTACGGTTTTGAAAAGATGACGCACAAGTCCTTCGAACATGTCGAGAATATCTGCGCGCTCCACAAAACTCATCTCGCAGTCGATCTGTGTAAATTCCGGCTGACGATCTGCACGCAAATCTTCATCACGGAAACATTTCACGATCTGAAAATAACGATCCATTCCTGCAACCATCAGCAATTGCTTGAAGGTTTGCGGTGATTGCGGCAATGCGTAAAACTGTCCGGCATTCATGCGTGAAGGCACAACGAAATCGCGCGCACCTTCAGGAGTTGATTTGATCAATACAGGTGTTTCCACTTCAATGAAATCCTGATTGCTCAGATACTGTCGTGTTTCCTGCGCAAGTTTATGACGCATTAAAAGTGATTCGCGAACAGGAGCACGACGGATATCGAGATAACGGTACTTCATACGCAGATCATCGCCGCCGTCGGTTTCATCTTCAATGGTAAACGGCGGAGTTTTGGCGCCGTTCAGAATTTTAACAGCATCAACGATGATCTCGATATCTCCGGTAGGAATTTTCGGGTTCTTATTTTCACGTTCACGAACTGCGCCGCTCACTTGAACAACGAATTCACGATTCAGTTTACGAGCTTGTTCACACAGTTCCGCATTCGTACTCATGTTAAAAGCCAACTGAGTAATTCCGTAGCGATCGCGAAGATCAACGAAAGTCAATCCGCCGAAATCGCGTGAAATCTGAACCCAACCGGAAAGAGTAACCTGTTTGCCGGCATCGCTGATGCGGAGTTCTCCGCAAGTATGTGAACGAAGCATATGCTGAATAATTAGACGGCAAAAGTACGAAATTATCGCGCTTTCATTGGGAAACATTGTGGCAATGCGCCTTCAACTGAGTGTATTTCGCTCGCAGTTCACATTTTGCTGTGAATATCCGCTGTGAAAGTCAATCCGCACCTTCGATTTATCGAAGTAATCTTGCAGCATAATGGAATTGTCTGTGTTTTCCGATGAGCAGTTTATGCGTGAGGCTTTGAAAGAGGCGCGTAAAGCTTTTGACGCGGATGAAGTTCCCGTTGGCGCTGTTGTCGTTGCGAATAACAGAATCATCGCCCGCGCACATAATCTCACAGAGCGATTGAATGATGTTACCGCTCACGCCGAAATGCAGGCGATTACTGCGGCGGCAAATGCTTTAGGCGGAAAATATCTGACGGATTGCACGCTTTATGTTACGCTTGAACCGTGCGTAATGTGTGCCGGCGCTCTGAGTTGGTCGCAGATCAGCAGAATTGTTTACGGTGCTACTGATGAGAAACGCGGTTATGTAAAACTCAATCAGCCGGTGCTGCATCCGAAAACTGTAATTGAACGCGGATTGCTGGCCGATGAATGTGCCAAGCTGATGAAAGATTTTTTTCAGAAGAAAAGATAAAGCGTTGTCCTGACAGGCGAATGCTTAAACAATATTATGAATAACAAACCCGCAAAAATCGCAGTAACAATGCTCGTTCTGATTTTATCAGGAGGACATTTACTTGCGAAAACAACGATCGCTTCATTGGAAGAAGTGATGGTGAAGTCACGTACGATTCTGATCGGAACCTATCTCGGAGAATATGTTGGTGACAAAAGTTATCACATTGATGTGGACACAACGGTAAAAGGAAGTCCACGTACAGGAATTATTTCCGTCAATAAAGCGAACGGGATTCCGCGTGTTCTTCCGGGAACACAAGTGATGGTCTTTATCAACGCACAGAATCAATGGGAATGGATTGGTCGTTCCGAAGATTTTCGCGGAGCGCCGATTTTCCTTGCGGGAATTTCAGATGCAGAAAAATCTGAAGTGTATCCGTCAGCTTTATCGCTGGTTCAATTGAAAGATTTTATCCGTTACGGACAATACAGCGGAGCAGTGGAAGGGAACTTGCGCTTCTGGAATATTCAGTCGCGATCGTTTGAGTATTCAGATACTTATTTCGCTGTGGTGTACACGTATTTCAATCGTGATAGCGTAGTGACGCGTTCACTTTCCGGCGGATTGAATACCGGACTTTTTTCGGGCAAACCTGAAGTTTATTTTGACGGAGCACGCGTTGTATTAACCTATTCCGACAATGAATTCCGTCCCCTGGAAATCGGTGGTCGTGTGGATTCACTCAAACCGAACGGTCATGATTATGTAGCCGATTTTCAGGTTTGGATGCCGCAAGGACTCAACAAGCAACAGTTCGCGCAATACGTTGCCAAGAATGAGTTGGGGCCATTGTGTTTTGATTTGGGAATACAAAACGGCAATCAAAATTATACTATTGCATTCGGTGAAGAGCCCGGAGAAATCGGGCACATCGAAATGAATGGTGAGACGTATGAATGTTTTCAGGCATCAGTTCCTACAGATGATCAGAGCGGATCAATGAAGTTCGGAACGTGGTCCAATACTGCAGTGGAAATTGTTTTGAATCCGGTTCCTGAAACAATTGATTACGATTCCATACGCGCCATGCCGGGAGATCGCATGATTAATATCTTGCGACTGATCCCGATAACGGGTGAAATGTTCGTGATGGAAAACGGACAACGCGTGAGTCGCGGAAGCTGCGTTGTGCAGATTGCGCAAACACGGTTTACAAGAAATTTATCACTGACGGACTAGTGGTGTCAGGAGTTAACTCCTGACACCACTATAGAGTAGTTAACTCCTGACACCACTATAGAGTAGTTAACTCCTGACACCACTATAGAGTAGTTAACTCCTGACACCACTATAGAGTAGTTAACTCCTGACCCCACTAGTGCCACAACAATTTTCTTGTAATCATTCCCTGCGGAGTTTCAAACATCAACAGGTAAACACCTTTATCCGGCAGTGAAATTGTTCCGTTGAACTGCTCTGCACTTGTTCGAGGCAACACTTCACGTCCTGTAAGATCAATCACACGAACAGAAGTTGCGTTCAGCTCTCTCCATCCGCTCACGCGAATGTTTCCATCGCTTGTAGGATTCGGCCATACATGCAATTCACGCGCAGCATTCTGAAGCGAACCGCCTGTATTGATGTCATCTATTTCCGCATCAGCAACCAGATTCGGAGTCTGATCAGCTGCGTTATAGAAGTTACGGAACGAATCAATTTCCGGACTGTTATATGCGAACATTTCATTCAGCCAAGGGCGCGGTACAGAGTGATACCAAACTTTAGTTCTGATTTTCAAAGGACCGGTATATCCGTTCATCGGAATATGATAATGAACAACATCACCGCCCGTTCCTTCTGTAGGTCCGGAGAAATTGAAGTCAGGATCATTATTCACTCCGTAAATCTTCACGGTGTCGTACGCGTAATGTGAAGTCATGAAACCTTTCGGTACAAGACGGTTATCTTTCAGAATTGTATCCGAACGTTCGAGCACAGTCGTTGGCACATCGTACACATCGCCCATCACCATTTCATAAACTTGTACTTGGTTATCTGCAGTGATATTGTTGTAATGCGGTTCCCAAGGAGTATCACGGTTCACAACATCTCCGTTGCCATCGTATTTCCCAGACCAGAAAATGGTATCGTTCTGATCATCGATTGCCATCATTTCCACCCAAGCAATCCGCGCAGGATATCCTGATGGGAATTTGTGCCCGGTTCTGTTGATGAGTTCCACATCATAGTAAGCGGTATCATTAACGCGATTGATGTACTGCAGATTCAAGTCAAGTGAATTGTTGCGAAGAATACGCTGCGAACGTGCGATACTGGTGTCGAAATTAGCAGGTGTACACGTTGCACCCACACTGCTCATGTTGTCGCGAAGAATTTTCAGCATGAACACATTGCCGCCAACGAGATGATGTTTTCCGAAGGGTGATCGCGGATCAAGGAATGGATAATCCGTTGCGATTTTTATACTGTCGTTAATTCGTGGAATGTGACAATCCTGGCAGGACGAATCCTGTGTGCTGTAAACGGAATTTTTCCATTCGTGATACGTAACCTGTTCGAAGAACGAACGTCCTGTCGGATTGCCCAATGAATCGTGCGAATTAGTAATCAATGTGTGGCAACCACCGCACAATTCTGATTTTGTAACGTGCGGCGAATATTCGGGTACCCATCCTACGAAGAATTCCATGATCCATGAAGCCGGATCAGTATATGGCCCATATGCGATTCGATCGGAGAAGAATAAATTTCCTGTGAAATTGTTGCCCTGCAATGTATCTTTTATCTGATGGCAAGCCGAGCAATTCACGCCGTCCAAAGCAATTGAATCGTTGATCATGTCATTGATCGTATACGGCATTTGCCCTTGATGTTCTGCTTCGAATCTTCCGGTAGGAGCATGACAACGCGTGCAGGTGTTCTGAATATCCGTTGCCAAGCCAGGATTCACAAGAATTTCGTGAGAAACTTTCGCACGCCACAATGGATCTTTAGCAGAATTGGCCATCATGGTTCCAGCCCAATCGTCGGCAATATTTACATCTTCACCGTTGTTCGCAATAAATGCATTCCCGGCAGGATCATGACCATGACAACCACCGCATTTCCCGGATCCCGCAAATAATGAATTGGTGTCCGTCGGAAGCGTAGCCAGCAAATCATGCAAATAACGACGCTCTTCAGGCGTATGAAATGTTCGGGCATCGGCCTGATGACGGGAAACCATCGATGTCAGTACCGCTATAGTTATTACCGAAGTCAGTGCAGTAAGCGCTTTATTTCGGAGTAGCCATTTTTTCATTGGTTGGCAAAATTTAATGGCTCTAAAGATAAACAATACAAATGTGTCGAAATACTGACCTTGGAACTTTGCTTTTGGGCTTAATTTTAGTAATCTAGCAGGATAAACCAGAACCAGAAATGAAACAAATGCTACTCAGAAGCCTCACTTTAGGTCTTGCCGGTGGACTCGCATTGTCAGCTAATGCGCAATCTATTCCTTTTGTGAACCAAACAAGCTTACTTACAACTACGAGTTACAGCAGCGGAAACGCTATTGGTGTTGTGGATATGAATAACGATAAGAAAGACGATATCGTTCGTTCTGATAACACTACAATGGAAATTCAATACCAAGGCAATGCTAATGGCGCTTTCACAAGCGGTCAGTATACCTATAACCTGAGCGGGCCTTGGGGAATGTGTGTTGCCGACGTGAATAATGACGGATTCAACGATGCGCTGTGGGGAGATAACGGTGCAACGCGTATGTTGGTGTGGAACGGTTCCGGATATACCGGATCAAACGTAACAGGCAACACAAGCGCGGGTTACATTTTCGTTCAGGGTTGCAACTTCTTCGACATTAACAACGATGCGTTTATTGATGCGTTTGTTTGTGCGGATACAGACTCTAACCATATTTATATGAACAATGGTGGTACAGGTTGGACATATGCTCCAAATGCTGTTCCTCCGGGATGTGGATTTGTTGGCTCGGGATCATCTTACGATGGTAGCGGAAACTACGCTTCAGTTTGGTCGGATATCAATAACGACGGATTGGTTGATTTGCACGTAACTCATTGCCGTCAGGGGGTGAACAATCCTGCTGACTACCGCCGTATCGATCAGGTTTATATCAACAACGGTAACGGTACTTTCACTCAGGATGTAACCAACTGGACCGGATTGAAAGACGGCGCTCAAGGTTGGAGTACTACTTTTGGTGATATTGACAATGATGGAGATTTGGATGCATTCGTACTTAATTACGACGTTAACAGTACCCTCATGATTAACGACGGAACAGGTATTTTCACTGATTCGATTTCGATTTCCGGAATTTCAAACACTACTTCATTCTTCGGAATGAATGCAACATTCCACGATTTCGATAATGACGGTTTTCTGGATTTGATGCTTTCCGGCGACGATAACTTCTTATACAAAGGCAACGGAGATCGCACATTTACACAAGTGTCTCCGAATCCATTCAATTACAGTACGAACACCATTACTTCTCATGCAGTAGGTGATCTTAACGGTGACGGATTCCTGGATTTGTATGCAAGTTATTGTAACGTTTACAACAGCCCGAACTCGCAGAAGCGTGATCGCCTTTGGATGAATGACTGCCCGAATCAGGGCAACACAAATCACTGGATCAAGTTTGATCTCATCGGTGGTGGTGTTGCAGGTTATTCTAACCGCAATGGTGTAGGTGCAATCGTGAAGATTTACGGAGCATGGGGTGTTCAAACTCGTGTTGTGCATGCCGGAGAAGCATATGGAATTCAGAATTCATTCCGCGTACATTTCGGACTTGGCAGTGAAACATCAATCGATAGCGTTGTCGTTCATTGGCCTTCAGGAATTGTAGATGTAATGCCTACTTTGCCTGCAGATGCTTCTTACGAAATGACCGAAGGCGCGTTCCCAACTTCAAATAACACAGTGTTTGCTCCGCGTCCGGTAGAGATGATGATCGGACCAAACCCAATGACAGAGCAAACTGCAATCACTGTTCTTAATTTCGGACAGATCGGATTGGAGAAGATTTCATTGAACATTTACGACATCAATGGTAAATCTGTTTACGCGCAGAATTCACTCACCAATAATATTATTTACATTGACCGTTCGATTTTATCAAATGGAATGTACTTTGTTGAGCTGAGTAACGGAGAAACAAGATTGGCTTCAGAAAAGCTATTAGTACAATAGTTCAATCTGAATTAATAGCAGGCAGCCCGGCGAAAGTCGGGCTGTTTTGTTTGTAGAGGGTGAAGAGCTTAATCTATGAATCGCCGACAGCTGAATAATCTTTGCCGGGAATTTGCCGCAGAGTGTCGCAGATCAGACTTGCAAGAAATGCGATTTAAGCAACCACGGAGACTCAGAGTAATGCGGGATTTTCGGGGTTTGCGCAAAAGTCTGCAAAGTCTTGTGTAAGTAATCCATGCCCTTAATTTGAGGACTGCTTTATTCTTCGTAATGACCGGAAAGCAATCTGTGCGATCAGCGTAATTTGTGGCTGTGGAATTTTATTGGCGCACAGTTTTTCGGGATTGCTTCTTAAAATCGCAATGACCCGAAAATATCTGCGTCATCTGCGGCAAAATACTTCATGGCACTGCGGAATCACTACAAAAAACCGCAGATGAATGATCAACTGCGGTTCTGTTTTACTTCGTAATGTCGTCGTACTTCGATCCTTTCGGCTTCTTGTTTTTCTTTTTCTTCTTCTTGCCGGTTTGATTGTCCGGTGCCGGCGGTGGTGGTGGCGCAGTTTCCTGTTTCACTTCTTCCTTCGGAGCGGGAGGAGGAAGTACATTGCCGCTCGCATCGACTTCTACAACACGATAACCCAGTTTTACTAAACGATCGTAGAGTAAATCTTTATCACCCACAAGTGTGATGGTGAGTTGTTCAGTTCCCAGCCACTTATGCGCAAGACTGTCGATTTCCGGTTTGGTGATTGACTGCAGAATCTGCAATTGCGTCTGCGTATAATTGTCCGGAAGATTGTAATCAATGATGTTCTTCATGAAGAACAATTTCTGATACGGATCTTCATAACGCAATGCTTCCTTCTGAGAAATTGCTTTCTTCATGTACGTCAATTCATCCTGCTGTACACCTTTCTTTTCGTAGTCGTTGATGATGCTTACGAATTCTGCAACCGCACTGTCAGAAGCCATCGCTTTAACACCGGCACTTGCAGTGAAAGATCCGGAATACGCATTGCCGCTGAAGCCAGAACGTGATCCGTAGGTCCAACCGTGATTTTCACGCAAGCTGAGATTGATGCGACTGTTGAAATGTCCACCGAGTGAATAGTTCATCAAACCGCAACGGTAGAATTCTCCTGTTGCATCGTATGGTAAAGCCAGGCGGCCGACACGGATTTCAGATTGTGCTGCTGCGTCTTTATCGTACAGGAAAATTGTAGTTGGACCTGCTGTTGCTTTCGGAGCAAGTTCCGCTTGTGTTTTCAGTTTCACTCCGGTAGATTTCCAATTCTGCAGGAAAGCAGTTTTCTTCAGGAGTGCGTCTTTCGATAAATCAGAAACTGCAACAAGGCGTGTAATGTCAGGTGAGAACATCTTGGCGTGATATGCTTTCACATCTTCCAGTGTCAGTTTCTCTACCGTTTCTTTGGTTCCCATTTGCGGAATTGCCATGATGTGTCCCTCGCCATAAAGCATTTTGCTGTAGATGAAATCAGCCATCGCTCCGGGTTGTGTTGACATATTTGCAATGGATTCAAGCTGACGTTTTTTTACCAACTCAAATTCTGCTGCATCCCATTTCGGGTAGAACAGTTTCTGTTCAACCAGTGCAAATGTTGAATCGAGATTACGTGTCATTGAGGTAATGAACACCTGAATTTCATCAGAAGAAAGACTGATGGAAATTTCACTGCCCAACATTTCAGTTTTTTCTTCAACGCGTTCAGCGCTGTATTTCTGTGTTGACTGATCGAGCATGGCAACGAGCAGTTGCGCCATTCCAGCTTTGGCAGGATCTTCCTGACGATGTCCGGCAGAAATTGAAAGCAACATATACGTGCGCGGAACTTCTTTATTCTCTGTTCCGATGTACTTCAATCCGTTTGCAAATACACCACGCCACATTGATGGTGGCACCGGAGCAGGAGTAGGGCCGGGAGCAGGTTGAACTCCTCTGTTGAATGAGGATTCAGCTTTGCGCATTGCAAGGTTGCGGTATTCGACACTTTCTTCAGCACCAATGCGGTGTACGGGAATCTGATAGTCGTCAGGACGTGCTTTCATTTGCGGTTTTCCTTTCGGAACAACGCTTAATACAACAGCAGGACGATTCTTTACATACTTGTTGTAAACACGCATCACATCTTCTTTGGTTACTTTCTTGTAACGCTCGAGATCTTTCGCGATCATGTTCGGATTGCCATAGAATGTATTGTACGCTGCAAGCGAGGAACCTTTGCCTTGAACAGAAGTGAGATCGTCCACCAGAAACGTTTCAATGCTCATGTAGAAGCGCGTGAGATCATCATTCGAAACTCCTTTTTTCTCAAAGTCGGACATTGCAACTTTGTAAAGACTATCTGCTTCACGAAGCGTATGTCCGGGGTAAACACGTATCATGGTCATGATCTGTCCTGATAATTCCATGCTGACATTAAACATGTTCGCTGTTTGTGCAACGCCGCTTTCTATGAAAGTCTTATAGAGTACGGAGCTTTTTCCGCCGGAGAGAATGCTTGTGAGTGCATCAAGTGCTGCTTCATCCTCATGCATTGCGTTTACTCCCGGCCATGCGAATGAAAGCTGCGGAAAACGAATGTTGTCTTCGTATGAAATGCAACGATCGCGATCCAAAGTGGAAGGCATCTTGTTCATTGATTTCACTTCAGGACCACGTGGAATGGAACCGAAATATTTTTCTACGAGCGCAATGGTTGCTGCTACGTTCACATCACCTGCAATAGTCAGGGTAGCGTTATTCGGTCCGTACCAACGCAGGAAAAAATTCTTAAGATCATTTACTCCCACGCGATCGAGATCTTCTACGTAGCCGATTGTTGACCACGAGTACGGATGTCCTTGCGGATACATTGCTTCACCGATTTTCTCCCACACCAATCCGTATGGCGCATTTTCATAACGCTGACCGCGTTCGTTTTTCACTGTAGCGCGCTGCACTTCGAATTTTTTCTGTGTAACGGAATCAAGAAGGAATCCCATACGATCCGATTCCAGCCACAAAGCGAGTTCGAGGTAGTTGGAAGGAAGCGTTTCGAAGTAGTTGGTGCGATCGGTATTGGTAGTTCCGTTGAGCGTACCGCCCGCTTCGTTAATCAATTTGAAATGCTGTTCGTCTGCAACGTGTTCAGATCCCTGGAACATCATGTGTTCGAAGAAGTGTGCGAAACCTGAGCGACCTTCCTGCTCTCTTGCGGAACCAACGTGATAAGTTACATCAACATACACAACCGGATCGGAGTGATCTTCGTGAATGATAAGCGTAAGTCCGTTAGGTAAAACGTACTTTGAATATGGAATGACCAGTTTCCCGGCGCCGTTCGTTGTTACTTTTTCAACGAGTTTGGCTTTACTTCCGGTTACCTGCGCAAACGCTGTGGCAGCAAGCAGCAGCAGGACTGAGAACAACTTGATTTTTTTCATGACCAAATTTAATAAAACACCGCACTTTCAAAGGATTCCGCCGTACTTAAGTCAGTTTAACATTACAAGCGGTCAAATTCGCGGAAGAGTGCTGTATCTTTACACCTGCTACAACAATTTCAAACAATAACTCTAACTAAAAAATCAATATTATGTATCCTCCACAGTTAGTTCTTCCAATGAAAGAAGAGCTTGTAAAATCAGGATTTGAAGATGTTACAACTGCAGACCGTGTTGATTCCGTTGTGAAAGAACAGGGAACGGTTTTGATGGTTGTGAATTCGGTTTGCGGTTGTGCTGCTGGTGCTGCTCGTCCGGGCGTGAAAATGTCGTTGCAGGGTGATGGCAAAAAGCCGTCGAAACTTACAACAGTTTTTGCCGGATTCGATGGTGACGCTGTTGCACAAGCTCGTAAATATTTTGCGCCGTATCCACCATCATCACCTTCTATCGCATTGTTTAAGGACGGCAAGCTGGTTCATTTTGTTGAGCGTCATCACATTGAAGGACGTTCAGCAGAGATGATTTCTGAACACCTGAAAATGGCATATTCGGAATTCTGTTAGTCTTCGATTGAATTCATTAAAAAAGCCCTCCACAATGTGGGGGCTTTTTCATTTCAGTGCATGACCCTTCTCAACCTCTTCACAGAACAACTTCACGCTGCACTGAAACTCCGCATCACGTTTAACGGATTTTCCCTTCAAGACTCATCCAACCACCTCCGTTATACACTTCATTAAAACCTTTCGATTTCAATATTCCTTTTGCTGATGCGCTACGCATTCCGGATGCGCAACAGGTAATCACCGGCTTGTCTTTTTTAATTTTATTCAGATTGCTTTCCAAAGACTGCAACGGAATATTCACTGCTCCTTTGATGTGGCCGGACTGAAATTCTCCTTTTGAGCGTACATCAATAATCTGTGCGCCGTTTTTCAGAAGTTCTTTGTAGTCTGTTGCCGGACCGAATCCTAAAAGTGATTTAAGTGCTCCTAACATTTTTATTGTTGATTAAGTTCGTAATTCACGCTCAGCCAGCTTCCGCCATCTTCGCATTTGATTCCGTTAGCTTGCAGATACATTGTGGCCTGCGCGCTTCTTCCTCCGCTTGCGCAGCACAAGATTAACGGTTGCTGCATTGCTTTGATTTCATTGATTCGCTCAGGAATTTCCTGCAATGGAATATTGATACTGTTGGCTACGTGCCCCCCGCTGAATTCGCCGCGTGTGCGAACATCAATTACTGTCTTGCTCATTTGATATTGATTTTATCGTTATTGTTTTTCAGATTCTTTACTGTCGAACATATTGAACAGGAATCCGCCAACGAATGTTCCATACAATGTACTGTTCACAGGATTTGAAGTGATAGCACATGTGCCGCTCGCACATCCAACGAAGTAATAGTAGAGATATCCTCCTATCGCTCCAAGTGCAATTCCGATCAACGTCATTCTGTATTTTCCTGCAAACCGCATCATTGTATTCAGGATTTGCAGGTTTTAATTCCGAATGGTGCGTACAACGGACAAAAACCGATTGCAGCGGTGAGTGTGAACACAGCAGCGAGTGCAATGCTTACATATCCGAAAGTTCCTGTTGTGATTCCTGCTACCCATAGAATAACAAGAAGTGCAGCGATCACCAGTCTGATGATTCTGTCTGCGTTGCCCATGTTCTTTTTCATTTCGCGGAGTTTTGATTTACGATACAAAGGTATCTCCGCCACAGAACACGAGTCAGTAACAATTGTCACATTTCGCGAAGCAGCTTGATTTGGTTGCGGTAAAGCAGGAGTTTCTTGTCGTTTTCCAGCTTCTTGAGTAGTCGGGAAATTACCACGCGGGATGTGGCTAACTCCTGTGCAATCTGCTCGTGCGAAAGATTAATGAGAGCAGAGCCTGTTGCTTTGGATTTTTCTTTCAGGTAGTGAATCAAACGCTGATCCATATTCTGAAACGCAATCTGATCAATGGCTTTCAGTAATTCATTGAATCGGTTGCGAATTGTATTCATTACAAAATTCTTCCAGCTTGGATATTTAATAAGCCATTCATCCATTACGCTTACAGGCAACGCAATCAGAGTCACTTCTTCTTCTGCCACAGCTCTGATTTCACTCGGCTGATGCTGCATGCAACAGGTGAAAGTCATTGCACAACTTTCATTGGAGTTTACATAGTAAAGCAACAACTCGCGTCCTTCTTCATCTACACGCGAAACTTTCACCGTTCCGGAAATGATCAACGGCATGGTACGCACAATCTGACCGATATCCATAATGGTATCACCCGATTTTACGGTAATGACTTGTCCGGTTTTTTCTATGATGTCGAGCAGTTCAGGTTCGAAAACCAGCTTGAATCTTTCGCGTACGTCCATACTGCAAATATTACGGGAGTCTTAAGTGTCGCGCAACAATTATAAGTTCATTGGGAACTCAAGATCGTTAATGGCTTTGCGTTTAATATTATTGTTCAGTTCCGGTCAGAGATACGCGCGTTAGTAAGACCATAGCGAAGCCCTTATTTTTTGTCAACTACTTTCGGAACCTTGAAGTAATCAGAATCGTGTTTAGGCGCATTCATCAACACTGCTTTGTGCGGCAAAGGTTCTTTCACTTCATCATCGCGCAGACGATTTACTTCATCTGTCATGTAGATCAGCGGTTCAATTCCATCGGTGTTAAGTTCGCTGAGTTTTTCCACGAAACCGATCATGCGATTCATGTCAGTAATCATTTTTTCCTCGCCTTGCGCATCGAATTCCAATCGTGCAAGGTGAGCAATGTCGCGTACCGTTTTGCTGTCTACTTTCATTTTAATTTCAGTTCGGAAGCTATTATTTCCCTGACCTGATGCCGCAAAGATACCAAATCTGATTCGGTCAAACCAGCCGTCGATACAGGTTCGTGAACAATAACTTCTGCTATTCCCGGACGACCGTGCGCTTTAAAGAACCCTCCGTTTTGCAGTAATTTCCAGTTGTTGCGGAAAGTGATCGGGACTATGGGAACTTGATTTTCAATAGCCATTCTGAACGCTCCGTTTTTAAACGGTTTTAATTGTCCTTTAGCTTCAATCGTTCCTTCAGGGTAAATGAAAACACTTTCTCCTTTTGCGAGTTTCTTGCCGGCAGCAACGAACGCTGCATACGAACCCGCGCGACTTTTACGATCAACGTAAATATTCATGTCGCGAAAAAATATCCGCAGCAACGGCGCTTTGTCAATTTCCGCTTTACCCATATACACGAAGTAATTGGGTACAGCTACGTAGGAGAGAACGATATCGAGATACGAAGCATGATTGGCAACATAGATGCACGCACCTTCCGGCAGCGCTGATTTGCGTGTTACACGCGGAATGACTCCGGGAATAATTGCAACCCAATGCGCCCAGAATCTCATGAGTTTGAATGCCGCGTTGTATCGGTTTTTGGGAAGCAGCAGGATGAAAAATATCGGATACAGAATGATCAGCCCGATTACGAAATTCAGGATAAAGAAAATTTTCCAGAGGGCACGCGGAATGATTCCTGCGTAGTGGGAGAACATTGTACAAAGATAAGTTATTCAATGTGCAAATTATTCAATGTGCAAATGAGTCAATGTGCGAATTATACGCATCTCATTGAATCATTGTATAATTTGACGTATTGAATTATTCCCCGAAGAATCAGCTATCCAATTTACACGCCTCACATTGAATCATTGTATAATTTGAAGTATTGAATTATTCCCCGAAGAATAATCCATCCAGTTTACACGCCTCACATTGAATCATTGCATAATTTGAAGTATTGAATCATGAATTCATAACTTTGTCACCTAAATCTAATTTATGGCACGCATACTTACCGGCATTCAAAGCAGCAATATTCCACATTTGGGAAATTTGCTGGGCGCAATTATTCCTGCAATTGAAATGTCGAAGGATCCTGCAAATAACAGTATCTATTTCATTGCTGATTTGCATTCTCTTACTTCAATCAAAGACGCGGAGTTCCGTCGTGAAAGTCGTTATGCTGTTGCCGCAACATGGCTTGCTTTCGGATTCGATACTGAACGTAATATTCTCTTCAAACAAAGCGCTGTTCCGGAAGTTTGTGAATTATCATGGTACTTGAGTTGTTTCATGTCTTATCAGCGACTGCAATTGGCGCATTCGTTCAAGGATAAATCCGAGAATCTGGCTGACGTGAATGCGGGTCTGTTCACATATCCTGTGCTCATGGCTGCAGATATTCTTATGTACGACACGAATATTGTTCCTGTTGGAAAAGATCAGAAGCAGCATGTGGAATTCACGCGTGATCTGGCAGAGAAAATGAATCATCATTATCAGCAGGAACTTTTTGTGGTTCCTCAGGAGAAGATTGATGAGAACGTGATGGTGATTCCGGGAACAGACGGACGGAAGATGAGTAAGTCGTACAATAACTTCATCAATATATTTCTGCCTGAAAAAGAACTGAAGAAAACGGTGATGAGTATTGTTACTGACTCAACTCCGCTCGAAGAGCCGAAGAATCCGGATACCGACAATGTTTATGCATTGTACAAACTTCTCGGAACTCCTGAGCAGGTTGCAGATATACGTGCAAAATATCTTGCAGGAGGATTCGGTTACGGTCACGCGAAGACGGCATTGCTTGAACTTATTCTTGATAAATTCAAAGATCAACGCGATGCGTATAGTCGTTTGATGAATGACAAGGCGATGCTGGAAAGTGAATTGAAGAAAGGTGCGGACAAAGCTCGCGCAATTGCAACTCCTGTTTTGGATCGTGTCCGTCACGCAACAGGATTCTAATTCTTACTGCGAAGGAAGATTCCCGCTTATTGTGAGTGAGCCGTTCGGATTGGAGAATGTTTCTTCTTTCCAAATCTGTCCGTTGACATTAATTGTCAGTTTGATTTGATATTCGGGATCGGTGCATTCGGATTTCAACGAAACAAATTGTCCTTGTTTCAATTCCAGAACATCGGAACTCCAGTAATTGTCGTTGTTGGATGCAACATTGCTTCCCCCTGTAATGTCGCCTGTGTATGTGATAGAATACTCCGGCGCTGATTGAGAAAGTTCACGCACAATGTATGTCACTTTCAGTGTAGGGACTTCCTTTTTGCAGGAAGCCATAGAAAATGTCAGTACGGATAAAAAGGCAATTGCGAATTTCATACCGAAGTTTAGTGAAATATCCGTGACATTACGTTGCAGATTTTACAAGCGGTACAAACGCTGCTGTAAATGGATGGGAATCGGAAAAATTTATTCCACCATCAGATTACAGCCACGCAGATCGGAATGATCGAATCTTCCCAATACTTCGAATGTACCATCGGTGTGTACTTTGCCCAGATCGGAAGTGCTGATGAAACTGCAACTGTTGATGTTCGCCAGGTCAATGATATTGATGCCGCCGGTTTTGCCGGTTGCTGCAATTGAAAACGGATCGTGGGTTTCCCGGATTTGAATTTTCATCCAGGGCGGACAGGAATAAATTCCTTGCCCTTTTGAATAAGCCTGAGAAAGTAATTCCGTCATACCGTATTCGGAGTGAATTGCATTTACCCCGAAGGCAGGTGCAAGTATCGAATGCAATTCTTCACGTGTCATTTCTTTACGCTTTCCTTTCATTCCGCCTGTTTCCATAACGGTGAGTTGCGGAAAATGAATCGGAAACTTTTCTGCGTGATCGAGTAGGGCATAGGTAACACCGAGCAGCATTACTTTCTGATCTGTATTGCGAAGTTGCAACAGTTGTTGGTTGAGCTCTTCATGATTCCGCAAATAGAATCCGGAAGAATTGCTTCGACTCAAGGAACGCAGTTGCTCTGCCATATAAACGAGTGAAGAACCTTCTCGATCCATGTAACCCGGAAGCAGAAAAAGAAATGTCCATTCTTCAGGATTGCCGTACGCGAATCGAAATCCTTCTTTGAGACTGTTGTCGTAAACGGAAAGATCCGACACTTCGTGTTTGCTTGTGATACTTCCTGTTGTTCCGCTGCTGGTGAAAACAATTTCAGGATTCGTATTTCCACTTACAATTCTGTGTGTTTTGAAAAACTCAACGGGAAGAAACGGAATGGTATCAGTTGATTTTACCTGTTCCGGAGTTCTGCGAATTCCTTTGCAAAATGCCTGATAGACTTTATTGTTTTCGTACTGAAAACGAAATATTCCCAAAGCAGATTCTTCGAAAGAATCGTTTGTGATATTGAATATGTTTTCAGCAGCAATTCGCATGATGCAAAGTTGGAGATAATTTCCGCTCGTGAAATAAAAAAAGCTGACCGTTTCCGATCAGCTTTATATGTCATGATAGAGTAGATTAACTTACAGCGCGCATGATGAAGTAAGTGATTGCACCTACAGCACCGGAAACAGGAATCGTGAGGATCCAAGCCCAAAGCAAGTTGGTTGTTACACCCCAACGCACTGCGCTGAGACGTTTGGTCATGCCCACTCCTATAATTGATCCCGTGATGGTGTGTGTTGTGGATACCGGAACACCTAGTCCTTGAGAAACACCGTACAATGTAATTGCACCTGCAGTTTCAGCAGCCACACCTTCAAGCGGTGTTACTTTGGTGATTTTGGTTCCCATCGTTTTCACAATTCTCCAACCGCCCATCATTGTTCCGAGTCCGATTGCAGAATAACAGATCAACGGTACCCAATTCGGAATGTGTTTGATTTTCTCTTTCAGGTTGTGACCGTATTTTTCTTTGAATTCCTTTTTATAATCGGCGTATGAAACACCTTCAGGAAGCGTGATCTTTTCTTTTGTCACTTCATCTTCGTACGCATACTGAATTGTATTCCACGAGTCGATCTTGAAATCAGGATCTGTTTTAATCATGTATGAATTGAACACGATCAGAGCCGCCGCGATGATACCCATTACTTTCTGTGAATCGCTTCCACCGTGACCGATACTGAATGCTGCAGATGAAACAAGTTGTAATCGTTTGAACCATCGTTCGGCTTTGGACGGTATGGATCGCTTGCAGATGTGAATGATGATAACTGTTAAGACATAAGCTATCAGCATTCCGATAATCGGTGCCAGGAAGATGAAAAGGAATGTTTTGATTATGCTTTCCTGATTAACTACATCCAGATTTCCGGCGTGTGCTATGGCTGCACCCGCAAAGCCGCCGATTAGTGTGTGAGATGAACTTGATGGAATTCCATACCACCAGGTAAGCAGATTCCAAATTACCGCCGCAACCAGTCCTGAGAAAATTACATTCAGGTTGATAGCATCATTATGCACTGTTTTAGCAACTGTATCTGCAACCTTTAAATCAAAAATCCAGAAGGCAACAAAGTTAAATGCGGCTGCCCAGAGTACTGCTTGGAAAGGAGTAAGCACTTTGGTGGAAACAACCGTTGCAATGGAATTTGCGGCGTCGTGGAATCCGTTGATCAGATCAAACGCAACAGCAAGTAGAATAATTGCAAATAATAGTGTAATCATATTACAGTTATAACTCTGATCAGGAATGATCAGGAGTATTTAATCAGAATCGTTTGAATGGTATTTGCAGCATCTTCGCATTTGTCAGTAGCGGTTTCCAAGACAGCAAGAATTTCCTTAATCTTGATCAATCGGATCGGATCGGTTTCACTTTCAAAAAGTGCAGCAATACTGCTATTGAAAATTTCGTCAGCATGATTTTCGATACTGTTGATTTTCACGCAAGCTTCTTTAATTACAGCAGCATTTTTCATGTTGTTTAATCCATGCACGGCTACATTCAGTTCAATTGCACCTTTGAGGATGTTGTCCGCTAACTGAACGTACGGTTCGATCATTTCGTCTACTTTGTAAAGTTCAAAACGCTTTGCAGAGCCGTGAATAAAATCAAGTACATCGTCAATTGCTGAAGTTAATGCATGAATATCTTCCCTGTCAAACGGAGTAATAAAGTTCCGACTAAGCTCGTTGAATATCATGTGGGTGATATTGTCGCCCTGATGTTCAAGATGTTCAATTTCCTTAATATACTCCTTACGTTTGCCGGGGTCTGCATTAACCAACTCGACAAGTACTTTAGCGGTTTTAACCAGATTCAAACTCGCCTGATTTAACAATGGAAAGAATTTTCTGTCTTGAGGTAACAGCGCCTGTAAGAATCCCATATAGTTGTTTTTGACTGTTGGCAAAAGTACGTTACCGAACACATATCAATGTTAAGATAATGTTGTCTCGCATAAATTTGAAAGAAAGTGAACCTTAAGAATTTGGTCAGCTATTATTGTAAATAGCCAGCACGTTACCTTCTGTATCTTCGAAAACAGCAAAATAACCCACATTATTATCTATCAGATTGAACGGGACTTTGCTGGATATGCCGTTGATTTGATCACGAATCAGAGTTTTGCCTTTGATGACCTTACCTCCTGCATTCCTGATATTTTCCAGTGTTGTGGAAACATCGTACGTAGCGCGTAAATAAATGAATGGCCCAACTCCGGAATTTACTATTTCGCGTTCAACGATTGATCCCTTGGGAGTGGAGTGTCGATTTCTGATTACACCGTGTTTTGTGCTGTTAAATTCAATTATTTGAACTTGTAAGGCAAGCGACTCTCTGTAGAACTTAACCGCCCTTTCAAAGTTAATTGCCGGTATTTCAAACCAGGCGATAATGTCACGTTTGTGATACAAGTTATCTAATGACGTTGACATGGCCGATTAAATTATGCTTCACACTTTTAATATCAGTGATATCGATCATCCAAACGTAAGTGTCAATTTGAACAAGTTCGGAGTGCCCTTGAACTCTTCCATCCCAAGGTTTATTTACATCGGAGGTTTCAAAAATTTTGTTACCCCAACGGTCAAAGATCAACATGTGGAAAGTAGACCAGTCTAATCCTTCTCCATAAGGCAGAAATACATCATTTGTTCCATCTCCATCAGGAGTGAAAGTATTGGGGACGTAAACCGTAATATCAGGATCAATGCACACAGGGAGTGTTGCAGTGTCCAAACATCCGTCGGTTGATGTTACTTCTAGAACAACGGTGTAGCAATCCGCATCGACATATGTGAATGATGGATTTTGAAAATTTGATGAAGAGTTGTTCAGGTCGCCGAAGCTCCAATTCCATGAAGCCGCATTCTGAGATGAGTCTGTGAAATTGATTGTGCCATTTAACACAGTGGTTGGCAGAGGACTTGCTCCGAATGATGCAACAGGCACCGCATATACGGTGATGTAGTTGTTCAAGGTTATTGTTTGTGAACAGCCGCTTCCGGATGTTACAGTCAATGTAATATTATAGCTTCCGGCGTCATTATAACAATGAAGAGTTGGATTTTGTTGAGTAGATGTAGTATTGTCACCGAAATCCCACAACCAACTTGTAATCGCACCCGAAGTTATTGCGGAGAGGTCGCTGAAGTTCACACACAGCGGTGCGCAACCTGAATTAGCATCACCGGCAAAGTTTACGGTTGGCATTGGATTGACAGTAACCAATGTGGTTGTCGAAGCTGTACAACCATTGGCATCCGTAACGGTGACAGAATATGATGTGGTCTGTGCAGGTGTGAGTGTCTGGCTTGCTCCGGTCAAAGGACCAGGCAACCATGAGAATGAAAAGTTCGGCGTTCCTCCTGCTGCATTTGCGTTTAGAGTAACCGGTGTTCCCTCGCAAACGACGGAAGGAAGTGCCGAAGCCTGAATGTTCAACATTGATGGTTCTGTAAGTAATACAGTAACAGTTGAAGTACAACCTGCGGCGTCGGTCACTACAATTGAATAATTTCCTGCACTTAGACCTGATGCTGTATCTGATGTTGATACAGATGGAGTCCATGAATAGGTGTAAGGTCCCGGTCCTCCGGTAGCGTCAATATCTATATCTCCATTTGCCGATCCGAAGCAAGTGAGATCGGTCGATGAAAAAAGTGTAGCGCTCACGCCACTTGTATTAGTGACGCTCTGTACAGCAGTAAATGTGCAACCATTGGCATCTGTTACAGTAACGGAGTAAGTTGCTGCAATCAATCCTGTGGCAGTTGCGCCGATTCCACCTGAAGGAGACCATAAATAGTTATAACCTGGAGTTCCTCCGGACGCTATAACTGCGGCAGAGCCATTGGCGTTACTGCATGTTGCTTGCGTGAAAGAAGTAGTTGCAGTTAGAGCTGTTGGTTGTGTTACTGTGGTTGAAGTTGAAGTTGTACAACCGTTCCCGTCAGTAACAGTTATCGTGTATGTACCCGCAGCGAGCGTATTGACACTTGCTCCTGTTCCTCCGCTTGGCGCCCACGAGTAGGTATAATTCCCGAAACCACCTGTTGCAGTTACAGTTGCAGAACCGGTATTGCCACCGAAGCAAAGCACATCAGTTGAAGTAGTTGTTGCAGCAAGAGAAGGAGGTTCATTCACAGTGGTAGTTGATGTTGCAGTACAGCCGTTCATGTCTGTGATTGTAATCGTGTAAGTTCCTGCACTAAGTGAGTTTGCACTTGCCCCGGTTCCACCACTTGGAGTCCACGCGTAGGATGGTGTTCCTGTTCCGCCGATGTAGGTTGCAGTTGCACTTCCCGTGTTATCTCCAAAGCATGCCACATCAGTGGAGGTTGCAGTTACCGTGAGTGCAGGTGGTTCCGTTACAATAGTAGTGGCTGTACTTGTACAGCCGATCGCATCCACAACCGTGACAGTATAATTGCCTGCTATTAATGCCGTACCTGTTGAACCTGTTCCGCCGGAAGGTGTCCATGCATAAGTGTAAGGACCTGTTCCACCTGCTACCGAAACTGTTGCTGAACCATCATTACCACCGAAACATGAAACGTTGGTTGATGAAGTGATTGTAGCTGTCGCACCTGCGGCATTCGTTACGTTAACTGTATTTGTAGTTGTACAGCCATTAGCATCGGTAACTGTTACAGTATAGATAGCAGATACAAGGCCAGTTGCAGTTGCACCTGTTCCACCTGATGGCGCCCAAGAGTAGGTGTAAGGACCTGTTCCACCTGATGGTGCAACCGAAGCAGAACCGTTCGCGTTTCCGCAAGTTGCTTGAGTGAATGAAGTTGTTGCACTAAGTACTGTTGGTTGGGTAACTGTCGTTGATGCGGTAGTTGTACATCCGTTCGCATCAGTAATTGTTACGGTGTATGAGCCCGATGCAAGACCTGTTGCGGAAGAACCTGTTCCACCTGAAGGAGCCCAAGCATATGTGTAAGGACCAACACCACCCGAAGCAGTTACTGAAGCGGAACCTGTGTTGCCACTGAAACATAATACCGGAGATGAAGACGCCGTTGCGGCAAGCGCGGTTGGTTGTGTTATGTTAAATGTTTGCGTAGCTGTGCAACCTGCAGGAGAAGATACTGTAACAGTATATGTTCCTGCCGTTAGCGCGCTCGCACTTGCACCTGTTCCTCCGCTTGGTGCCCAAGAGTATGTATACGTTCCTGTTCCGCCTGATGCAGTAACTGCTGCGGATCCTGTTGCTGCACCGTTGCACAATACGTTAGTTTGTGTTGGTGTAAGAGAAATTGCAGGTGGTTGCGTGATTGCTACTGTTGCAGTTGTCGTGCAACCGTTAGCGTCTGTCACCGTTACAGTATAGTTACCCGCTGTAAGTGATGTTCCCGTTGCGCCAGTTCCGCCTGTTGGAGTCCATGCATATGTGTACGGACCTGTGCCACCTGCTACGGAAACTGTTGCTGAACCATTGTTACCACCAAAGCACGAAACATTAGTTGAAGCAGTAATTGTAGCTGTTGCACCTGCAGCGTTTGTAACGTTGACTGTTCTTGTAATTGTACAACCATTCGCATCCGTTACGGTTACAGTGTAAATCGCAGCTACCAGTCCCGTTGCAGTTGCACCGGTCCCGCCCGATGGAGCCCAAGCGTATGTATAAGGACCTGTTCCGCCTGAAGGAGTAACAGACGCAGATCCATTGGCATTACCGCAAGTTGCTTGAGTGAACGATGTTGTTGCAGTTAATGCCGTCGGCTGAGTGATGTTGTATGTACGCGTGATTGTACATCCGTTGGCATCGGTAACAGTAACAGTGTATGTGCCGGAAGCAAGTCCAGTTGCAGAGGAACCTGTTCCGCCGCTTGGAGCCCATGCATATGTGTAAGGACCTGTACCACCTGAAGCCGTAACACTTGCAGCTCCCGTATTACCTCCATTACACAATACGTTTGTTTGTGTTGTTGTTGCTGTTAATGCTGTTGGTTGTGTTATGGTGTATGTTCGCGTGCCGGTACAACCATTCACATCGGTTACAGTGAGCGTATATGTTCCTGCGCCAAGTCCGCTTGCAGTTGAACCTGTCCCTCCACTCGGAGCCCATGCGTATGTGTACGGCCCGTTTCCACCCGTAACTGCTCCGCTGGCAGAACCGGTTGTGTTGCCATTACACAGTACATTGGTTTGAGTTGCGGTAATTGCAATAGCCGTAGGTTGCGTAATTGAAATTAATATGGTGTTAGAGCACGAAGCAGCATCAGTAACGGTCACTGTATATGTTCCGGCTCCAAGACCTGTTGCGGAAGCAGAATTTCCACCTGAAGGTGCCCAAGAATACGTATAAGGTCCTGTTCCTCCTGAAACTGTTACTGTAGCAGCACCATTGGCACTGCCAAAACAAGTTACATTGGTTTGTACACTTGTTAATGAAAGCGAAGAGCTGGACGTTATTGTATAAGTTCGTGTAGAAGTACATCCATTAACATCACTTACCGTTACTGTGTAACTTCCGGCACATAGTCCTGTAGCGTTAGCAGTATTGCCACCTGAAGGTGCCCATGAATAAGTATATGGATTTGAACAACCACTAAAACCTCCTGTCGCAGTAACCGATGCGCTGCCGCTGCAAACACAACCTGCATTGACAGACGTGCCAATGGTTGAAATAGGAACGAGCGGAGTACAACCGTTGTTCATGCTGCAAATCCATTGCTGGTTTGCAGTATTGTTCGGTAGCCCCGGCGACTCATTAGCTACAGTTGTAACTCGTGACCAATTTGCCTGAGTACTTATGTTGTTGGTTGTAGCATTAGTCATTAATGCAACAGTACCCGCTGCAGTGCCGGCAAAGTAAATAATTGTATTGTTCGTGTTGTTACCCCAACTTACAGAATGAAAAACGTTTCCCGCAGGATCAACAGTGTGAAACGAATCGTCTGAATTCGCCATTGATATATTGCCCCAATTCCCACATGTAGATAGTCCTGTTGTTGGATATGGAGCGGAAACAGTGCTTGGAAGTGTAGTGTGTTTTTCAAGTAGTGTGCAGTTGCTGACAGGAATTACCAGCTTACAATTACCATCACTCATGCTCAAATCAATTGCCGGTATCGACGCGTTCAGATCAGCATCATTATAAATCACAATTAATGTTCCGATCGGGATCGCTGCCCACATTGGATCCTGTGAAAAACGAACGCAGCCGGCAGCGATACCTGTGCCAGCGCCTGAAGCATGAAAGCCGTTGTTGTCATCAATGTACCAACCGCGAAGATCTAAAGTCGGAATTGCGTAACAAGTAGGAGTGCCGACTACGATCAATTCTACATATTCCTTAGATCCTGAAGGGCCTTGAGAAACTTCATTTATATATAAGCCGGGAACCTGAGATCTGCATTCCTTCGTAATAAACAAAAGTGCTATGATCCAGACGTAAGCGCGTAAATGTAAATTGACCATCCTGAGTTAGAATAATAATAAGCCGAATGCACTTTCCTCAAATGGTTTTCGCTGATTAACTTTGGTTAATGCGAATAGGATGGTCACTTGAGTGGCACAAATGTATATTGGTCGCCTTAGTTAAATATGTGTTCAGCATTAAGAAATTGTACACTTGTCGAGCGCTTGCCGTGTAGACTTTTTTCGTCGATACGAATGAAGCCTTGGTCGTTCTATTCGAACGATAATCTGAACTTCTTGAAAGCTTTTAGTTCCCACAACATCAATTAGAATTAAATTTAACGTATGAAAATTAATCTCATTACCTTCTTCGTGTTGTGCACTTTCGGTGTTGCTGTTTCTCAAACCACCTCAGTCCTTTGGTTGGGCAATTCATACACTGCAGCGAATAATCTCCCAGATTTGCTTTATCAATTGGCATTGTCCGGTGGCGATTCAGTTACCTACAATTCCAATACTCCGGGCGGATATACTTTACAGATGCATTCGCAGAATGCAACATCACTTCAATTGATCAATCAGCAACCGTGGGATTTTGTGGTTGTTCAAGCGCAGAGCCAGGAACCGTCGTTCGATCCTGCTTACGTGAATACGAATGTGTTTCCTTATGCAACGTTCCTCGACAGTGCAATTCAGAACAACGACTCTTGCACGCAGACAGTTTTCTACATGACGTGGGGACGAAAGAACGGTGATGCATCCAATTGCGCTGCATGGCCTCCGGTGTGTACGTATTTGGGAATGCAAGGATTGCTTCGCGAGCGTTATGTGCAAATGGCGCACGATAACAATGCAGTTACTGCGCCTTGCGGAGAAGCATGGAGAAATGTGATTGCAACAACGCCAACTTACGATCTGTATGTTGCCGATGAGAGCCATCCGAGTCTTTACGGTTCGTATTTGAATGCTTGTGTCTTTTATGCAACGATGTTCAGAAAAAGTCCTGTTGGATTACCTTACATGGCATCATTGCCAACAGGAGATGCTTATTTTTTGCAGCAAGTTGCTGCAGCAACAGTATTCGACTCAATGGGTGTGTGGAATACAAACGTAAACTACGCGGATCCCGGATTTACTGCTGTAGCGCAGTCAGGATTGACCTACACGTTCAATGCGAACGCTTCAATGGCAATGCATCAATGGAACTTCGGAAACGGTTTCGTTTCAGGTTCTGCAAATGAAACGTACACTTTTGCTACTGCAGGAAGTTACGTAGTGGAACACGTTACCTGGAACGGTTGTTTGTACGACACGCTTCGTGATACAGTGCAGATTGTTCCGGCTGGATTAACGACATATTCACCGGAAGAATTCCGAGTTTACAACGGATCGAATTCGTTGATCAATGTAACAGCTCCTGCAAGCGTTACGGAAATGCAGATTGAGATTATTGATGTAAGCGGACGTATTGTGAAAACACAAATGTGTTACAGCAACACTGCAGAAATTTCAACTGCTGAGTTGATGAACGGCATTTACCACGTTCGTTTAATAACCGCGACGGGTAATTACGTGAAAAGTGTTTCTGTAATTCGCAACTGAGTTACGACTTCTTAACGAACTTGGTAAGAATCACGATTGATTGTTCGTTGATTTTTCCTTCAATGTGTTCGTGATTGTCGGAAACCAATTTGATCTTCTTAACTACAGTTCCTTTTGATGCAGTGAAGTTTGTTCCTTTCACGTCGAGCGCTTGTGTGAGCACCACGTTGTCGCCGTTCTCCAATACATTTCCGAATGCATCTTTATGCACAGGAGCCTGAATTAAAGCGGATGCGCCCCACTGAATTACTTCTTCATCGAGTCCGGCAGAAGATGCTGCTGCAACTGCCTCGTCTTCACCTGCAGCTCCCTGAATAATGCGGTAGCTCAATGCCTGTAACGGTGCTACCGGATTCCAGATACTTCCTTCAGCGAAACCTTTCAACGCATTGTAGTCGGAAGCGTCCAGAGCTGCATTACAACCTGTGCACAAAGCAACGTTATCATTGATCGAAGTTCCTTTTTTAGGAGAAACGATATATTCATTCACAGCAGGAGCGGAGCTGCAGATTTCGCAGTTGCCTTGACAACGTTCGTTGAGTTCTTTGGAGATAGCCATAAGACCGCAAGTACGGTAAAAAAACGATGTCCGTATACCTGAAATATCAGAGGGTCTGATCTTCGAGATGAAATACTTTATGCAAATCTTCGGTGCTCTTGTAGCTCACTCCCAAATCATTAATAATACCATCGGCAATATCATAAACCCAACCGTGAACCATCAGCGGTTGCCCGTTGATCCATGCGTTCTGAACGATTGAGGTTTTACTTAAATCGCTTACCTGCTCAATTACATTCAGTTCCACGAGTCTGCGTGCGCGCTGATCTTTATCTGCAATTGCATCCAGTTCCTTGTGATGAAGGCGATAAACATCTTTGATGTGACGCAGCCAGTTGTCGATCAATCCGTATTGTTTGCTGCCCATCGCTGCAATCACACCGCCGCAACCGTAATGTCCGCAAACAATTATATGTTTTACTTTCAGCACTTCTACTGCGTACGAAAGCACACTGAGCATATTCATATCGCTGTGAACAACCATGTTCGCGATATTACGGTGTACGAAAACTTCTCCGGGTTCGGTGCCGGTAATCTGATTGGCCGGTACGCGACTGTCCGAGCAACCTATCCATAAAAATTCCGGGCTTTGGGAGTGTGCCAGATTGCTGAAGTAAGACGGATTGGCACTGAGTTGTTCGGCAACCCAATTCTTATTGTTCTCAAGTAATTTTTTAATTGACTTTTCCATATATCATGATTTTAGTGTCCTGATGATATTTTTACATCAGGAATGTTGATTAATTCGAGTTCAATGTTTCTGTCGGGCGCACCGTGCAACCGGAAGTTGTGTATAATTTCAAGCACGTCGTAATCGATATTTACTGAATTGGATCCGTCCAGAACAACCTTGATATTTTCAGGTAATTCATCAAGCATCAGTTGAATGCTGGCTTTGTTCAGGAATGTTACTTCTTCAGACAACCGGATCTTGATTGTTTCGCCGGCCTGTACTTCGTTTTTGTGGTAGAAGTAAGAAGTTCTGAAATTTTTTCTCAGAATATAAAATATCGCGAACACCATTCCGATGGCAATTCCCTTGAGCAAATCGGTAAAAAGTATCGCAGTAATTGTAATCATGAACGGCATGAACTGCTCCCATCCGATTTTGTACATTTCGAGGTACAGTGATACTTTAGAAAGTTTGTAACCTACAAGTAAAAGCACTGCGGCGAGACAAGCGAGAGGAATTTTATTCAGCAATCCGGGAATGAGCAGAGCGCACAATAAAAGTAAAACTCCATGTACAATAGCAGACATTTTTGTTTTACCGCCTGAATTGATATTGGCCGAACTTCTGACGATTACCTGTGTTAACGGAAGACCGCCTATCAATCCGGAAGCAATATTACCGGCTCCTTGTGCAATCAATTCACGGTTCGTAGGTGTTGTTCTTTTTTCCGGATCAAGCTTGTCCGTAGCTTCCACGCAGAGCAAAGTTTCAAGACTTGCGACTACAGCAATGGTTCCTGCGGTGATGTACACTTTAGGATTTGAAAGTGCAGCAGCCCAGTCAGGTGTCGTGAAAAAGCCGAGAAATTCATTTGCGTTATGAGCAACAGGAAGTGTTACAAGATGTTCGCCTGTTAATGCCAGTTCAGGTGCGAAAAGTGTGAATGCATAGTTGATCAGTATTCCGGCGATCACTGCAATCAATGCGCCGGGAATAAAACGGAACATCACGATTTTTTTTATGAACGGTCGCTCGAACAGCAGCAAAATTGCGAGCGAAACAACACTGATAATAATTGCGCCTTTGCTGTGATACAGAATTGCGTACCAGATTTCCGAGAATGTATTTCGCTTATCAGCCTGCAAAAATTCTTCATCGCCGATCAGATCTTTGTCGAAACCTAATGCATGCGGAATCTGTTTCAGAATAAGTATCAGCCCGATTGCTGCCAGCATTCCTTTGATCACCGATGAAGGAAAGTAATAACCGATAATGCCCGCCTTAAGCAGCCCGAGTAAGATTTGAAGTACGCCCGCCAGAACCACTGAAACAAGAAATACTTCGTACGAACCCAGACTGCTTATGGCCGACAATACAATTACGGTAAGTCCGGCTGCCGGTCCACTCACACCCAACGGCGATCCGCTTACAATTCCGCAAACGATACCTCCCATTACTCCTGCGATGATTCCTGAAAAAAGCGGTGCTCCGGATGCCAAGGCAATTCCAAGACATAAAGGCAACGCCACAAGAAATACCACCAATCCCGCAGGAATGTCGAATTTCAGATTAGAGAAAGGAGATAGATTTTTTTTACTCATGATAAAATAATTTACGGCCATGGAACCAGCCATGAAACGAAATAAAATTCAGTCGGAAATTGAGCGGAATAAAGAATCGCGCGGTATCAGATAACCGCTTCGGGTGGAGGATTGTGATCCTCGGCCTGTGAGTCAGGAACGAGAAATGCAGATTGAAATAAAAATGCTGTGAGATTAACAGCATTGTTTTCGCGCATATCCGGAGTCGGAATAAACTCCTTTTCCGTTTCATCTTCATCAAGTGATGAAGAATCTTCCGTTTCGTGAATTTCCTCTTCTACAAAATTTGCTGTAATGCGCGACTGAATTTCACTTGTACAGGTTTTGTTCAAGGCCTGCAATATCTGCTGTCCGCCGCTGAAATTAATCAGGGCAAGAACAAGAATAAGCTGAAGCAGGTTTTTCATGTCAATCTTGGAATTCCGAGTTGGCAAAGATAACAATCTTTGCTCAAATTCATTCTATGACGCTGAAGCCGTTGAAGCGTGAATCATAAATTAAGTTAATGAAGATTCAGGATGAAAGCTAACCCGCATTATTGGGAATGAGCAATCCGTTGTGTATCTTTCCTGAAATCAAAAAACTGAACAGTGTTATACGGTGCTATTGTAGGTTTGGTTGTTGGACTGGTAATTGTTGCTGTGAAAGCGATGAAACAGAAAAAAGACAACGAAAACAAGTAAGTGAAACGGAGCAAGTCTCCGTTTTTTTATTCCATAACGCTAAGCGGGAATATTTTTTCTCCTTCACAGTATCCGGAAGGCAATCTGAACGACACATAAGTGATCTTCATTCCCATTCCGAGGAAACGTTTTTCGTAAGCAGTTTGAATGGTGCGCAAAATATGATCGGGCTCACTGATCGTTGCGTAAACGTCGTCGGTTGCCATTATTTCATTCAGCCCTTCTGTTTTTACAACAGACCGTGTGTATTGATGTAACAATACGCTGTCGGTTTTGAGGTGAATGATTCCGCCCGGTTTCAGCAAATGATAATAGCGTTTCAGAAACCCCGGAGCAGTAAGTCGCTTTCTCTCTTTTTCTTTTTGTGGATCAGGAAACGTAATCCAGATTTCATCTACTTCATTGCGATCAAAAAGTGCATTGATGAAATCAATTCTTGTGCGCAAAAAACCTGCATTGGACAGATTTTCATTTACGGATTGCGTAGCGCCAACATACATCCTCGCGCCTTTGATATCGATGCCGATGAAATTTTTATCTGGAAAACGACGCGCCATTCCAATCGTATATTCACCTTTGCCGCAACCCAATTCGAGGATAACCGGATTGTTGTTTTTGAAAAATTCGCTGCGCCATTTTCCTCGCATCGGATGGAAACCCGCTTGCAGATTACCGAAATGAAACTGCACCACATTGGGCATTACTTTCATTTCTGCGAAACGCTGTAGTTTGTTTTTTGTTGACACGCGGCAAAGGTAAATATTTCGTTTTCCTCAGGAAAATCTGAAATATCAGGAAGCGGAATTTCATCTGTATCTTTAGTGAATAGTTGCTAAGCATGTCATTCTCGAAACGTAAAATTCTGGTTGCGCCTCTCGATTGGGGATTGGGTCATGCTACGCGCATTGTTCCGATTGTGGAAGCACTGCAATCCGAAGGACATGAAGTTGTTTTAGCTGCAGATAAACGGCCGTATGATTTTCTGGCAGCACGATTTCCACAGCTGAAAATTGTACGTTGTTCAGGATATGATATAACCTATCCTGAAAATGGAAATCTGTTGCTGCATATGGTGAAAAACTCTGTTGGGTTTTATCAAGCTGTAGAGTCAGAGCAGCGTATTGCTACACAATTAGCCAATGAAATTAAAGCGGATGTGATTATCTCTGATAACCGTTTGAATTTCCGCGCGGACGGAAGACTGAATATTTACGTAACACATCAACTCAATATTAAAGCAGGTGTGTTGTCGCCTGTTGCGACAGCAATGCACAAAAAGTACTACAGTAAATTTGATGAAGTGTGGGTGCCGGACAACAGCGGCGCAGTTAATATTTCCGGAGTATTGGGTCATGATGCAAATTGCGCTGTGCCGCTTTTTTATCTGGGACCACAAACTCGATTCTCGTCAATGGAAAAGCACGGAATAGCATCGCATGGAAAAGTGGTGGTGATGCTCAGCGGTCCGGAGCCGCAGCGTACGTTGTTCGAGAATATTGTTGTTGCGGAATTGATTCGAACAGGAATCAACGCGATTGTGTTGCAGGGAATTCCGGGTAAACCATCAGTGAGTTATCCTGCTTCAAACATTAAATTGATTTCACACATGAATGATGAAGATATTTTGCGAACAATCTCAGGCGCTGAAGTTGTGATATCGAGATCCGGATATTCTACATTGTGTGATCTGGCATCAATGGGTAAACGATTGATTGTTGTGCCAACTCCCGGACAGACGGAGCAGGAATATCTGGCAGACAAACACGCTGCTGACAATCTACTGGTGAAAGCAGAGCAGTCCGATTTCAATATAATGGATTGCCTTGAGAAAGTCAAAAGAGCAAAACCGTTCTCTATTCCCAGTGAGGACAATTTGCGTGCAGTAACAACTCGGTTAAGTCAATAAAAAAAGCGGGACTGAGTTTCCCGCTTTCTTTACCGTCAATTGACGCTTATTGAATAACAATACGTTTAGCAGCTGTTCCGCCTTCACCGGTGAAGCGAAGCGTGTACATTCCGGAAGCATACGCACTGAGATCAAGTTGATAACTGTAAGCAGACACTTGAGAAGTACCGATTACTTTACCCGTGATATCGAGCACATCAACAATCATGTTGCTGCTCCATTGACCGAAGTAACTTACGTTGATGATTCCGTTCGTTGGATTCGGATAAATGGAGAAGAATTGATCGAATGACGTTTGTTGTGCAATACCGACCGCATTACATCCTGCATTGGATGTAAACAAACTCAGTCGTAATGAATCGGAGTAAAGGAAAGAATACATTCTCGCTTTCTGTCCGTTGGTGAACATGTTCATGCACGAATCGTGGGAATAGTCCATGTAGTTTTGCACCATATCATTCGGATCGAACGAACCCCAATACGGATCTTCATTGCTGCAACTGTTGCGTGTTACCTGACAATCACTGGAAGAAGCCTGATCTGCATTCGGTGTATCAGGGATGGAATCACTTCCGCTGCAATCCTGATCATCGCCCCAGATGTGATAAAGCCCCATCCAATGTCCGACTTCATGAGTTGTTGTGCGTCCTAGCAGAGAAGGAGCAGTTACTGTTCCGATATTCCCGAATGCAGTGTATGTGATTACAACGCCATCTGTTGCGGGATTTCCACCGGGAAATTGCGCGTAACCGAGAAGTCCGGGAAATAATTCGCACACCCAAATGTTCAGGTAGCGATCAGCCGGCCATGCGTTTTTTCCTCCGGTAGAATCAAATTTAGCGTCTTCACCGAAAGGGCTGAAGAAACCGAAGGCAAGACCGCCTGTAGTTGACGTGCGTGTGATTCCGTTTGTGGGATTTCCCTGCGGATCCAATGTTGCGAGACAGAATTCCACATTGATATCAGCGGCAATTGTGTCAAACACGGAAGGTGTGTTAACTGTATCCGCATTCAAGCGGCGGTAATCCTGATTCAGAATTGCAATTTGTGAATAGATCTGTTGATCGCTGATATTCTGCGTTGCATTCTTGTACAGCACGTGCACAACAACAGGAATTGTAACTACCGGTGCAGAACTTCTTATCGCTTCCGGATGGTTTGCTCTCCATTGTGCAGCTGCGGCGTTTGTTTGCTGATAGCGTTCAGCATATTGAGCATTCTGCAACTGTTGCTGAAGAACGGACATTGTGGCGCATTGTTGTTGTTGCTGCGCATTGCTATTGAAAGCGATGTACGCGATGGAAAGTATCGTAAATAATTTTTTCATTGTGTTTGAATTATGACAACAAGATAAAATGATGCGTTGTAAAAACCATTCCTGAAAGAAAAACCGAAATCAGATTGGAATTATTTCCCTTTACGAAGTGTAAATGAAAAAGTGGATCCCACACCTTCGCTGCTGCGCACGTTAATGGTTTGTCCGTGTGCTTCGAGAATGTGTTTAACAATGGCCAAACCGAGACCGGTTCCGCCTTGTTCGCGTGAACGGCCTTTATCCACCCGATAGAAACGTTCAAAAAGTCGCGGCAGATGTTCCTTTGCAATTCCGATTCCGTTATCAGAAACTTCCACGAGCACGTGATCTTCCATGTCGGCAAGTTTGATTATAGATTCGCCGCCTTCTTTACCGTATTTGATTGAGTTAACGATAAGGTTCGTCAACACCTGACGAATTCGTTCTTTATCTGCGTAAACACGAATTATATTTTGATTTTCGAAAAAGCGAAGTTTAATTTTTCGCTTCGCTGCATTCATATCCTGAGCTTCGAGAACATCTTTCGCAAGATCTCCAAGATCGAAAGATTCGAAGTCGAGCGCCATTTCTCCGGATTCAATTCTGGAGATGGATTCCAGATCCTGAATAATCGCAATCATTCGCTCTACGCTTTTCTCTGTACGCTCAAGATATTTTCTGTTGATTTCAGGGTCTTCGATTCCGCCTTCCAGCAAAGTGCTTACATATCCCTGAATATTGAAAATGGGAGTTTTTAATTCGTGGGAAACGTTGCCTAGAAATTCCTTGCGATAGATTTCGAGCTTCTTCAAATCTTCAATTTCGCTTGAACGGTTCTTAGCCCATTCCACAACTTCAGATTGAATCTTGTTAATCAGTTCGTCACCTGATCCGGGAAGAGCAAGTTCTTCATTGTCGCGAAGCTTTACGTTGTAAATAGTCTTGTACAACGCGCGAATACGGTTACTGATGAATCGCTTGGTGAAATACGTGAAAAGGATCCAAGTGAGGATCATACTCACGCTGCCTGCAACAGCCAATACGAGCCATTCCACATCGTGAGAAATGAGATACTCAGCTACTACGGATATGATAATAGTTACCGCCCCTACAACGAGTGCAGCAATAAAAGCCATAGTTCGTAATGTGAATTGCTTCATGAAGACTGAGCAAATGTAATGAACCGCATTGATTTGGCCATTACTGAAGCATTAGGGTCAGAATCAGAATTCGAATTTGTATCCTACCCCTTTAACAGTGCGGATGAATTCTTCTCCGAGTTTTTCACGCAGTTTGCGGATGTGAACGTCAATTGTGCGATCGCCGACAACAACATCATCACCCCACACTTTATTGAGAATTTCTTCCCGTGCAAAAACTTTTCCGGGCTTAGAAGCCAGAAGAGAAAGCAGTTCGAATTCCTTGCGTGGAAGATTGATTTCTTCACCTTCCTTATGCACAAGATAACTTTCACGATCAATTCGCAGTTTGCCAACATCAACAGAAGTACTTTCCGTTCCCGCATTTGATCTGCGTAACAATGCTTTTATTCTGCTGAGTAAGACACGCGGTTTGATCGGTTTACTGATATAATCATCTGCGCCGGCTTCAAATCCTGCGATGTGCGAATAATCTTCGCTACGTGCTGTGAGAAAAGCTATGATCACAGCATCCATTCCGGGAATACCGCGCAATTCTTTACACACTTCTATTCCGTCAATTCCGGGCATCATCACGTCAAGCAGAATCAGATGCGGAGTTTCTTTGCGTGCAACGTCAATACCTTCTTCACCGGTCAGCGCCGTAAAAACCTGATAGCCTTCTTTCTTGAGATTATAACTCAGAAATTCAATAATGTCCGGCTCATCATCTACCAGCAGTATTTTAAAATCACTTGTATTCATTCAATGCTTGATTATTATGATACAAAGGTATTGTGATAAGGAGCCTTCAATGTTAAAATAAAATTAAGTTAATCTGTCGCAAACTGCGAATTCCTGCAATTCTCTTAACATCTAATTCATCTGCCCTTAATTCATGCTTGATGTAGCGTGGGTTTCTTTGCACTTGAAATTCTAATACAAAAATGAGGTTTTTAGCGACACTTACGGCAATACTTATTACATCGCTTCTGTTTGCACAGAAAGGATTCATTTCAGGTACGGTAACGGAGAAAGACAATGCGGACGCACCTGCTTTGGGGGCTATCATTCGCGTTGATAGCACAAGTTACGGCGCTCCTGCAGACTTTGATGGTAAGTATAAGATCAGTGTTCCGCCCGGAACATACAATGTTTCTTGTAAGTATACTGGTTATGCGCCTGTTGTTGTGAAAGGTGTTGTTGTAACATCAGGCAAGACAACTGTTCTTGATTTTCCGTTGGAACGCGCTTCGCAACTTGTAGGAGATTCATCGGGTTTTGTAACCATTATTGGTGTGAAGCCGACTGCTTCAACAGCAACAGTATTGAAGGACATTCAAGAGGGGAACGTAGCAGCAGACGGACAAGGACAGCAGGAGATTAAAAAAACGGTTGCAACAGACGCAGGTCAAGTGGCAAGAAGAATCCCTGGTGTGACCCTTGTGGACAACCGTTTTATCGTCATTCGCGGACTTTCTGAGCGTTATAATTCTGTATTGCTGAACAACGTTCTTGCTCCATCGGTGGAGTCAGACGTGAAAGCGTTTTCATTCAATCTTGTTCCAGCGGCCATGATCGATCGTTTCATGGTTTACAAATCACCATCTCCTGATTTGCCAGGAGAATTTGCAGGTGGTGTAGTTCGTATTACGACAACAGATATTCCGGACAAAAACAGTTTGCAGGTTGGATTTTCTACAGGCTACCGATCTGGAACAACTTTCAATCCGTTCCGACTCAACAAAGGGACCTCTTCTGATCTTTTAGGATTCGGAATGAAATCACGATTGTTGCCTTCAGGCTTTCCGACCAATGTTCGGGACGTTACAGATCCGCAAGCGATTCAAGACGTGGGTCGTTCTCTCAATAGTAATTGGGGTTACTCAACATTTAATGCACCGGTTGATTCCAGATTCAATGCGACTTATTCGCTACGTGTTTCGAAAAAGCGTTTCCAGTTTGGAAATATAACATCGGTAAACTATTCTAACACGTATGCCTATTACCGTTCAAGTCGTTTGGACTACAACACATACGACCCAACTTCCGGACTTAGTGATACTGTGTTTTTCTACGAAGATGATATCTACACTCAAAGCGTCCGATTAGCGCTAGTGCAAAACAATGCTTTACGTTTCGGTAAAGCCGGTCAGCACCGCTTAACCTTCAAAAACCTTTTGAATCAGATGGGTGACAATGAAAGCACTTTCCGTGGAGGACGAAACATTGAAACGGGGGAGTATCGTCAGGAATATTCTTATAGATACACTCAGCGTACAATATATACCGGTCAATTTGGAGGCGAACACGATCTGAACGGAAAGAAAACGAGACTTGATTGGACCTTGGGTTATTCAGTTGCACGAAGAAATGATCCCGATTGGAAACGCGCCCGATATTCCAAAGCATTCGGCGGAGCAGCAGACGATCCGTATGTTTTTTATCTCCCATTCAGTGCACAGCCGTTCTTCCTCGGTAGTTTGTTTGTAGATATGGATGAAAATACATTGGCAGGTACTGTAAACGCAGAGCAAGACATTACTTTAGGAGCAGATTCAGCTTCCGGTAAGAAAGGATTTACGTTTACGGTAAAAACCGGGGGATATTATGAGCTTAAGGAACGTACCTATTCCGTTCGCAACCTTGGTTATAAAGCAGCTTCGTTTGCAACTTTCGGAAATTTCGATTTATTCGAAACTCCTATAGATCAAATCTTCGTTCCTGAAAACATCAATATGACCAATGGCTTGGCGATTGACGAAGACACAAAAGGAGCGGATCAGTATATTGCTTCGAATGAAATTCAGGCTGGTTACTTAATGGCCATTATTCCTTTAGGAAAATTTAAAGGAAAGACCGACGGCGAATCTCACGAACGCGTACGTATCAGCGGAGGATTGCGCTATGAAAGAAGCATTCAGAAACTAAACAGCAATACGATTCCGGGCGACACTGTTATTGTTGTGAACGACATTAGACGTCCATTGCCATCCGTGAATATTGCTTACAACTTCACAGATCGCATGCTCGGCCGTGTTGCTTACGGAAAAACGCTTAACCGTCCTGAGTTCCGGGAAATTGCCCCTCTGTATTTTTACGATTTTATTTTTAACGCCATTAACTCCGGTAACAGCGCTTTGCAGGTTCCATCTATCGACAATTTTGACGCTCGTTGGGAGTTTTACCCAAGACCTGGAGAGAACATTACAATAGGTGGATTTTACAAGAAGTTTGTTAATCCGATTGAGGTGTATTTTGTACCTGGAGTAGGATCGGGAGGAACGCGTAGCTTTACATGGGGTAACGCCGCACAAGCAGTGAACTACGGACTTGAGTTCGAAATCAGAAAGAAACTGGATAGTGTTAATGTTCCTGTTATCCGCAATCTGGCTGTGGTTGCAAACGCATCGTGGATCAAGAGTACGATTGATCTTAATAGAGACAGCATTGGTGTTGCCACTTCTCAGCGTCCAATGATGGGGCAGTCGCCATGGATTGCCAACGCAGGTTTGTATTATCAGAATGATTCTGCCGGAATTCAGATCAGCGCTATGTATAACGTAATCGGTCCGCGCGTTGTAATCGTTGGTATTCCCGGAATCCCTGAGGTTTGGGAAATGCCACGACACCAGATAGATCTTTCCGTTACAAAAACTTTCGGCAAACAAAAGAACATAGATGTTCGTCTTAATATTACAGATCTGTTAAATCAGGAAACCTTGTTGTTGCAAGATGCCAGCGGTGATGGAAAACTGAACAGGGATACCGATCAGCGTATGCAGTATTATAAGAGAGGTACATATTTTACACTTGGAGTAAATGTAAGATTACTTGAGCCGAAAGTAAATTGATTGTTGTTAAGTTAATGTGAGGGGCTTCGGCCCCTTTTTTTATGCCTTGTTAACAATAGGCAACAATGGATAACAATTACATAAATCTGTATTCATGATCTCATTATTAAGCAGAGGTAGTTTTGCTCTCGATAATAAAGACACAAAAACAACAACATGAAAAAGCTATTACTTATTTGCGGTTTGATTGCATCGTCAATGCTGGCGCTTGACGCGCAGATCATCAAGTCGGGCAATATTACGGCAAACGAAACATGGACCAGCAACAATATTTACCTGCTTAACGGGTGGGTTTATGTTAAGGCAGGTGTTACCGTTACAATTCAGCCGGGAACGATTATTAAAGGTGATTTCACTTCCAAGGGTACACTTATTATCGAGCGTGACGCAAAATTGATTGCAAACGGTACGGTTGACCAGCCTATCGTATTTACTTCACAAAAATCAGTTGGGCAGCGTTCTTATGGAGATTGGGGCGGTGTAATTCTTTGCGGACGCGCTTCGGTAAACCTGCCTGCAAACGGTTCGCTTGGTACGGCTGCTGGCGAAGGCGTAGTTGAGGGTGGTGTAGGGTCGTTTTATGGTGGCGGTGCTACTCCGAATGACGACGACAGTTCGGGTGTTCTGCGTTATGTACGCATAGAGTATCCTGGTGTGGCATTCCAGCCAAACTCAGAGATCAACGGTTTGACATTATGTGGTGTTGGACGTAAAACTGTAGTTGATTACGTTCAGGTTTCCTATTGCGGAGACGATTCTTTCGAATGGTTTGGCGGAACTGTGAACGCTAAACACCTCATCGCTTACCGCGGTTGGGACGATGATTTTGATACTGATAATGGTTTTAGCGGGAAAATTCAGTTTGGAGTTGCCATGCGCGACCCGAACATTGCCGACCAATCCGGTTCAAACGGATTTGAATCGGACAACGATGCAACCGGAACAACGAACACTCCAATAACTCAACCGGTATTCTCTAATATCTCTGTATTCGGACCACTTTGCTTTAACTCTACGATCAACAGTCTTTATAGAAGAGCTTTGCACTTGCGTCGTAACACGCGTACCAGCGTATTCAATTCAGTTTTTGCAGGATACCCTACAGGACTATTGATTGAATCTGCAACAACGCAAACTAATGCTACAAACGCTGATCTTCGCTTCAGAAACTCAGCTCTTGTTCAGATGACTGATACATTGGCTGCTACGAGTGCTGCAAATCCGAATAATGTTAACGGATCTTTCAATATCGGTAATCCATCCACTTCAACAGGCTGGTACTATACTGCTGGTTTCTCAGACACTACTATTAATTCTGTATCGGCTTTGATGACTAATAATCTTAGTCTTTCTGCACCTGAACTTACATTGATGGCCGGTTCTCCTTTGCTGTCGGGCGCTTCTTTCAACGATTCATACCTCAACAATTCTTTCTTTACACCTACAACTTACCGTGGTGCATTCGACGGTTCTAACGACTGGACTGATTGCTGGGCTGAATGGGATCCGCAAAACCAGGCATACAACGCGGCTATCAACAACGCATTCACTGGAACTGCAACTGCACAAGGAGCAACAACCTTCTGCGCAGGCGGATCTGTAGTTCTTGATGCTACAACTGCAGGTGCTGCAACATATGCTTGGAGCAATGGCGGAACAACTGCACAGATCACGGTTACAACAAGCGGTACTTATTCATGTGTCGTTACAAAAACGAACGGATGTACAGCTACTACTAATGCAATTACAGTAACTGTAAACGCAACTCCAACTGCACCAACTATCAACGCAAACGGTCCAACTACATTCTGTAACGGAGATACAGTAACTCTTACTTCATCTCAGACTTCAGGAATTGTATGGAGCAACAACGCAACTTCTGCTTCAATCAATGTTGTTTCTTCAGGTGCTTATACTGTAACTTATACGGATGGAAACGGATGTTCGGTTACTTCTGCCGCAACAGCAGTTACTGTTAACGCGAATCCTTCTGCTCCGGTAGTTACTGCAAACGGATCAACTTCGTTCTGTACTGGTGATAGCGTAATGCTTTCTTCAAACCAGACCTCAGGTAACATGTGGAGCACTGGCGCTACAACACAGGGTATCTACGTAAGTCAGTCAGGTTCTTACACTGTAACTTACACCGATGGAAACGGATGTTCGTCAACATCAGCTGCAACTACCGTATCTGTTAGCAACTCACCGGCTCCGACCGTTTCGATCACCGGATCAACTGCACTGTGCCCGGGTGAAACAACTGTACTTACTTCTTCCGTAGGTGCAACTTACCAGTGGTACCTCAACAGCAACCCGATCAACGGTGCTACCAGCCAGTCGTACAGCGCTACTGCTGCCGGTTCATATGCGGTTGACGTAACCAACTCCGATCCGTGCAACGGCACCGGCACGTCAGCTGCAACGGTAATCACTGTAAATGCTGCTCCGACTGCGGCCTTCACCTACAGCTGGAACAACACCACCGTAGTGTTTAACAACACTTCAATCGGCGGAACTATTTACAGCTGGGATTTCGGCGACCAGTCCAGTTCATCAGCACAGAACCCGGCCCACGTGTACATCACCAACGGTACTTATACTGTAACACTGATTGTAACCAACAGCTTGGGATGTAACGACACCATCACTTCAACCGTACAGTTCTTTGTAGGTGTGGAAGAAGAAGCTGCATTGGCAGGAATGACATTGTATCCGAATCCTGCAAACGACATGGTGAACATCTCTTTCAACATGAACGCGGGTGCTGATGTGAACATCTTCGCTTACGATATGACAGGCAAAGTTCTGGTGAATGAGAACCAGGATCTCGCTTCAGGAACTACAAATGTTCAATACAACACTACTGAATGGTCAAACGGCGTTTACTTCTTCCGTGTGACAGAGAACGGTGTATCGAACACGGTACGTGTGATTATCGCACGATAAGGATTCAACAAATCCATGAAAACCGCTCTGAGAAATCAGGGCGGTTTTTTTATTGTATACATCGGCGATCAGGAAATAAAAAACCCGTCGGGAATTCGACGGGTTTTAATACTGTTAAAGTTACCTGAGGTTAGTTAGCTGATTCAAAACTATAACCAACGCCTTTGATTGTTTTGATGAATTGATCACCGATTTTCTCACGGAGTTTGCGAACGTGAACATCTATTGTCCGGTTCTTATCTCCGAATTCAGCACCCCAGATTTCACGATAAATGTCCTGACGCGTAAATACTTTTCTCGGCGCAGTAAGCAGCAGAGCCAGCAGTTCGAATTCTTTGCGCGGCAAAATA
>Ga0172367_10000821_pt1 | contig 46670 bp, 17 predicted proteins | sample Lak10m_FD_114542 | JGI IMG/M metagenome (GOLD analysis project Ga0172367, IMG submission 114542) | Freshwater microbial communities from Kabuno Bay, South-Kivu, Congo - kab_022012_10m | ecosystem: Environmental > Aquatic > Freshwater > Lake | place: Democratic Republic of the Congo: South-Kivu...
GACACCGGAGCGCGGCCCGCCGGGCCGCTTTGGGCATGCCCACGTCGTCCAACGGTCCGCACGGCTGCGGTGGCCGGACGCGCAAAGCGGGCGGGACGCCCGCGCTCCGGCCCGTGGTCGTTCGGGGGGCAGCAAGATGCGCCCGCGCCTGCGGGCTTCAGGCGGCCGGGCCGAACACGAAGGCGTGAATGGCCGCGTGCTGCCAGTGCAGCACCAGCGCCATCCCCAGCAGCAGCCCCGCCGCCACGTCGCGCTGCTCGAATTTATCCCCCGTCCCCCGCGCGCGGACGAACTCCAGCAACGCCCCCGTCGGGCAGCCGTATTTGCAGTAAGCCTTCGGCACGCCCAGCGCGGCAAGCAGTCCAACCACGGCCACGACCATCGTCGCCCCGCCCGCCGACCGGATGAGATAGGCGTCAAACGGCTCCAGGCCGGCGAGATCGAAGTCCAGCGGCAGCATCACCACGAAGAGGACGAGCAGCAGCAACCCGCCCGGCAGCCGGCGCAGCGCGCGGTCGAGCACCGCCGGCACCCGGACGCGCCACCGCGCGGGGGCGAGGCGCGTGAGAATTTCCTGTGCGGCACCGTGCGGGCAAAGCTGCTGGCAGTAGAGCGGACGCTTCGCCGCCCACGGCACCGCGAAGGCTGCGGCGGCGAACAGCACCAGCCCCGGAGCCATGTGCCACGCCACGCCGGACTTTGCCCAGCCCGCGAGCAGCGACTGGGCAAGCAGGTCGCCGTTGACGAAACCCACGTAGCCGATCACCACCCACTGGAACCACCGCCGCCAGCGCTCGCGCCCCGCGCGCCGCGTGAACGTCAGCCACGCGCCCACCGCCACGACCGCCGCCAGTCCGAAGTCCCGCGCGCCCACGCGCACCGCCTGCGGACGCAGCTCCCCTTGCGCCACGCGGAACCGGTGCACGATGCCCTCCGCGACCGCCAGGCTGGTCATCGTCGCGCCCGAGACGCCCTCGACACCGGCCTTTTTCAAATCCATCCCGGCGACCTCCGCCCACGTCATGCCGTTCCACGTCTGCTTGAAATGCCGGTCCGCCATCACATCGCCGACGTGCGTCTTGGTGTCCTCGGATTTGCGGATGCGGAAGCCCAGCACGCGCCCCTCGCGGTCCAGCGCCACCAGCGTGTCCGTGATGCCGCAATAGCCGATGATGCGCTCCGCCTGCGGCAACGTGCGGATGAGATAGCCCAATTCCGCGCCGTCCCTGTCCCGCACGCGAAACCCGCCGCGCGCGCCCAGGTCCAGCTCGAGTTCCGCCGCGTTCGTGAACCAGCCCGCGACCTCCGCGACCCGCACCGGCGCGTCTCCCGCCACGCGCAGCCGGGCGTGATGCGCCCGGACGAGCCACACCACCGCCAGCAGCACGCCGAGGCGGTAGAGTTGGAGCAACGCGAAGCGCGGTGGCACGGGTGCGAGCATAGGAAATCAAGTCGCCCTCGGCAGCAGGAATTGCAATGCGTGCCGTGGCCCGCGCAACCGGCCCGCGTTCCCCGCGTCGGTGCGTTCAGGCGAACTCCGGCAGCAGTTGCACGCCGTTGCCATTCTCGGCCGGAAAAGTCGCGTGGCCTTTCTCCACCTTCACGCCGGTCGCGATGTCCTTGGCGATGAGCACCGCGCCGTCCATGTCCACGTAGTCGAGCAGCGGGAGGAGCTGCGCGATGGCGGAGATGCCCACGCTCGACTCGCACATGCAGCCCACCATCGTCTGGAGGCCGAGTTCACGGGCGCGCAGCAGCATCCGGCGGCCGGGTGTGAGGCCGCCGGCCTTGGTGAGCTTCACGTTGATGCCGTGGAAGTGGCCGACGCAGCGCTCCACGTCCTCGGGCACGAGGCAGCTTTCATCGGCCATGATGGGCAACGCAGATTCGGCGAAGAGGCGTTTCATCCCCGCCCACTCGCCCGCCGGCAACGGCTGCTCGATGAACTCAACCCCCAGCGCCTTCAACTCCGGTGCGAAGGCCAGCGTCTGCTCGACGGACCAAGCGCAGTTCGCATCCACTCGGAACGTGGCGCTGGTGTGCTTCCGCAGCTCACGGACGATGGCGAGATCGTCGGGCGTGCCGAGCTTGATCTTGTAGATCGGCCAGCCGTCGAACTCGCGCAGCTTCATCACCATCGTCGGCACATCCGCTATGCCGATGGTGTAGTTGCTCAACGGCCCGCCGCGCTGCGTGAGACCCCAGAGCTTCCAGACCGGCTGGCCGCGCTGCTTGCCCCAGAGGTCGTGTGCCGCCTCGTCCAGCGCGCACATGGCGAAGCGGTTGTGGCCCAGCACGGGCAGCAGCCGGTCCCAGAGTGCGGCGGGATCGTCGAGCCGCTCGGCCTCGATGCGCGCGCGGGCGGCTTCGAGATCGGCATGCATCCCCGGTGCGGTAAAGGCCGGGTAGGCCGAGCCGGAAGCGCCCTCGCCGTAGCCGGTGAAGCCGCCCGCGCGCAGCTCGACGAGCAGATTTTGCTGCATCTGGATGGAGCCGACGGAAATGGTGAAGGCATGTCGCAGCGGCAGGTCAATTTCGCGGAGGGTCAGTTGCATGGGGGTAGGAAATCAGAGAGGAGCGTCCGTTCGCAGCAACGCATTTTGGACTGCGGTGGCAGAGCGCAGCGGCGACACCGCTTTCACTTCCCGCGAAGCGGGCGGTGGGAGGGGCAAGCAACCCCGCTGCGCGGGACGCCAAAGCGGTGTGGCGCTTCGCTTCCCGCCGCAGTCCAAGATGATGCGGAACTCGGATCGGCTTGGCGGGGCAGGGGACTTCACACGATCAACTCCCTCACCACCCGCGCGCCGGTGACTTCGGCATCCGTCAAAGTCTCGTTGCGCCCGTGGTGCGGGAAGGCGACGCGCGTGTGTTCGAGGCCAAGCTGGCGCAGCAGCGTCGCGTGCAGGTCGGGCACGCTCACGCGGTCCTTCACGGCGCGGTAGCCGAAGTCGTCCGTCGCGCCGTGGATGTGGCCGCGCTTGAAGCCACCGCCCGCGAGCAGCAGCGAGAAGGCGTGGCGGTTGTGGTCGCGGCCCATGCCGTTCTGCGAGACCGGCTGCCGGCCAAACTCACCGGCCCAGATGACGATGGTGTTGTCGAGCAGTCCGCGCGCCTTCAAGTCCCGGATGAGCGCGGCGGACGGCAGGTCGGTCATCGCGGCGATGTCGGCGATTTCCGTGTCCACGTTGCGGTGCGAGTCCCACGGCTGGATGAACGGCTTGATGGGCGTGAACACCTGCACGAAGCGCACGCCCGCCTCGACGAGCCGCCGCGCCGTGAGGCAGCGCAGGCCGTAGCCACGCGTGACGGGGTTGTCCAAGCCGTAGAGCTGCTTTGTCGCAGCGCTTTCCGAGTCGAGATTAAAGGCGCTGGTCGCCGCAAGCTGCATCCGCGCGGCGAGTTCGTAGTTCTGGATGCGGGCTTCCAGCTCGGGTTCACCGGGGAAAGACGCTTGATGGCGGCGGTTCAGCTTTGCCAGCAGCTCAAGCTGGTCGCGGCGCGACTCGGGCGCGACCTGCTGGGCGGGTTGCAGGTTCAGCACGGGTGCGCCGCGCGTGTTGAATTCCGTGCCGCGATGCACCGCTGGCAGCCAGGCGTTCTGCCACAGCAGCGCGCCGTGCGTGCTGTAGCCCTCCGGGTCGCGGAGCACGACGTAGGCGGGCAGGTTCTGGTTCTCCGTGCCGAGCGCGTAGCTGACCCACGAGCCGAGCGATGGACGACCCAGGAAGATTTTTCCCGTGCTGAGAAGCACGAGCGCCTCGCCGTGGTTGTTGTGCTCGCTGTGCATGGAGCGCACCAGCGTCAGGTCGTCGGCCAGCTCCGCGAGGTGCGGCAGGGCGTCGCTGATGTCCATGCCGCACTGGCCGCGCGACTGGAACCGCCACGGGCTGCCGAGAATTCGGTTGGCCTCGCTACCCTTCTGGAACATCTCGCCGCGCTCGCTGTGCTGTTTGCCATCGAACTTGCCCAGTGCCGGCTTGGGGTCGAAGAGGTCCATCTGGCTTGGCCCGCCGACTTGCGTGAGGAAGATCACGGACTTGGCTGGCGGGGCAAACGCGGCGGGCTTCGCGATGAATGGCGAGGTGGCGGAACCGGCTTCGCGAGCGAGCAGGGCATCCATCGCCAACGCGCCGAAGCCGAGCGCACCGAGGCGAAGCGCCTCCCGGCGAGTAAAGTCCGTAGCTAGGTTCCCTCTCCCCCATCGGGGGAGAGGGTTAGGGTGAGGGGGCGCGCAACTTGCGCAAACTGGCTTCTCAGAGTTGGCACGCGCCGCCCCCTCACCCCGGCCCTCTCCCCCGATGGGGGAGCGGGAGAAGCCAGCGCGCGTCTTCCCCTGGTCCCTCGACGGCTCGTCGGAGCCATGCTGTGCCGGTGATTCGTTTCGCGCGCGTTTCACGGGATGGAGAGGAACTCGCTGGTGTTGAGCAACGTGTGGCAGACACGGGCAAGCGCGGCCTCACGGGCAAGTTCGAGACCGGTTCCAGCCGTGAGGAGACGGACGCCTTCGCGCTCCGCGAGAGCTTGGCACCATTGAGCTTCGTCAGCGCTGGGCTTGCGCGACAGCGCGAGGCGAAACGCGCGCTCAATTCGGCTGGAGGTGTCAGGCTGTTCGGCGCAAACGCGCTTGGCGAGCGCTTCGGCTTGCTCCAGAACGAAGCTGTCGTTCAGCAGCGCGAGCGACTGCCCCACAGTCGCCGAGGCCGCGCGTCGCACGCAGTTCGCGGTCAGCAGTGGCTGGTCGAAAGCGGTCAGCAGGGAGGGGTGGTAGGTGCGGCGTTGCAAGAGGTAGAGGCTGCGACGGCAAGCATCTTCGGGATGCGCGAGTTTCCTGGCTAAAATGCCGACGGAGCCGTCGGAGCGGACCTCGGTGAGGACGGGCGGGCCACCAGCGCGGAGATCGAGCGTGCCGCTGACGGCGAGCAACGAGTCACGGACCATCTCAGATTCGAGGCGGCGAAGGCGTTGGTGCCAGAGCAGGTCATTGGCGGGGTCGGCCTGCCGGGCGCGGGCGGCAAGCGCTGGTTCGGTGGAGCTGCTCTGCTGATACGTGGCCGAACTGACGATGAGACGAATCATCGGCTTGAGCTGCCAGCCGTTGCGGATGAACTCGCCGGCCAGCCAGTCGAGCAGTTCGGGATGCGTCGGGCGCGCGCCGGAGACGCCGAGGTTCGCGCTGGTCTCCACGAGGCCGCGTCCGAAAAGCTGCTGCCAGACACGGTTCATCAGCACGCGGGCGACCAGCGCGGCGACGGGGCTGTCGGGTGCGGTGAGTTGATGGGCAAGAGCGAGGCGGAGGTTGGCGGTTGACTCGTGCCGGCGACTTCCAGTCGCCGCTTGGCTTGCTGCGAGGCTCAGGGACGGCGGCTGGAAGCCGCCGGCACGCAGGACCACGGGCAGCGCGGGTTGCACCGGCTCCGCCGGCTTGTCGAACTCGCCGCGGCGCAGGATGTGGACGGGGGCTGGCTTGGCGGTGTCGAACACGGCGTGGATTTGCGGCGGCACGGGGCGGCGGGCATTGATTGCGGCAACTTCCTTGTCGAGCCGTTCCCACTCGATTTTGTCCGCTGGCGTGAGCGCGGCGCGGACTTCCTCGGTGGTCACGCGGAGCAATCGCTCGAAGCGGCCCACGAGCCGGCGCTGGTCTTCGCTGCGCTTCTCGAAGGGCGTGCGCGCGGCGACCTTCGCCTCGGCTCGAAGTTCCGCCGGCACACGGGGCAGGCGGGCTTCAATGACCTGATCGCGGTAGTGGTCGCGGATGGCTTGCTGCAGCTTCTTCAGCGCGCCCACCTCGGCGTCCAGTGCGGCGAGTTGTTTCTCGTGCGCGGGGCGGGCGGACTTCGGCAAGTCGGCGAGCACGCGGTCCTTGGGCCGCAGCCAGGCCTGCGGATTGAACGCGGGCGCGAAGTGCGCGAGGAAACTGAAATAGTCGCGCTGGGTGAGCGGTTCGTATTTGTGATCGTGGCAGCGGGCGCAGTTGAGCGTGAGGCCAAGGAGGTTCGCGGCGACGTTCTCAACGGTTTCCTGAAGAATCGTGTGATGCACATCGGGCGTGTTGATCTCGTCAATGTCCGTGTCGTCGGGGGCGGCGCGCAAAAAGCCGGTGGCGGTGAGCAGTGTGCGCGTTTCGTCGTTGAAGGCGTCGGCGTTCCGCCAGTCCACCAGCTCGTCGCCGGCGAGCTGCTCGCGGAGGAAGCGGTCGAAGGGCTTGTCCGCGTTCAGCGACCGGACGACGTAGTCGCGGTAGCGCCACTTGTCGGCGGCGACGGCGACGTTGGTGGGGTCGTTGTCAAGGTTCACCACGTCCACGTAGCCGGCGGCGTCGAGCCACCAGCGGCCCCAGCGTTCGCCGAACTGCGGTGAGTCGAGGAGGTCGTCAATGCGATGCTGGATGCTGGCTGCTGGCTGCTGGATTTGCTCCGCCGTGGGCGGCAGGCCGATGAGATCGAAGCTCAGGCGGCGCAGCAGGGCAGGGGATGGTGCGACGGGAGACAGGCGCAAGCCGGCGGCTTCCAAGCGCGCGAGCGCGAAGGCGTCCACGGGATTGCGCACGCGGGAGGTGTCTTTGACTGCGGGAATGTGCTGCGGCGCGAGCGGCTGGAAGGCCCAATGGTTGGAACTGGCGGTCCCAACCGCGCCTTCACAAGACCCCATCAGCCACAGCAGCGCGCACAAGGCGAAGAGCGCGAGATGTTGCCGGGGTCGCATGGTGGCCTGAGTCGCGGCAAGTTTGGTCAGCGCGATGGCGAAAGCAACGGGAGTTTTCCGCACGAAACTGGGATAATCTGGCCCTTCCAAGAGGCTCTCCGCTGTTTCCAGTGGAATTGGGATGCGGGGCGAAGCTCCAAACCCCAAACCCCAAGCTCCAAAGAAGCATCTTGGTCCGTCCCCAATCTTTGGGGTTTCACGCACTCGACAACCTTCCCTTTCCTCGTCAACTTCCGCCCATGAACCCCGACCTCGACCGCCTCCGCGCCGTCGCCCGGAAAGAACCCGCCATCGGCGCGCTCCTGGACCTCCTGCGGCGCGGACGCGTGCGCGGCAACCACACCGTCCTGCGCCCGCTCGCCGCCCGCTACGGCGACGACACCGGCGACAACACCCGCTTCGAGACCCTCGTCACCGCCTGCCGGCTCCTGGAGAACTGCGGCATGGGCCAGCTCCTCCAGCCCACGCGCGCCCACCGTGCCCGCTTCGTCTGGGCCGTCCACCCGCACGTCCTGCGCGATGGCCTGGCGAGCGACGCCATCGTCCTCCAGCCCCACCACTGCCTGAAGGGCACGCCCGTGTCCGCCGCCGCGCCCACGCCGCCCCGCGAGGGCTGGCAGCGCCACACCTTCCCGCTCCGCCCCGACGCCCCCGTGACCTTGGAGCTTCCCGCCGACCTCTCAGAGCACGAAGCCAAGCGCTTGGGCCACTTCCTCCTCGCCATCGCCACGAGCAAGTAATCCTGGCCTGAAATCCAGTTGCCTTAATGGCCTGTCCTGTTAGCTGGACGGCGCAAACTGTTAGGATTAAGAACTGGATGGTTGCGATAACGGCATGACTAGTTGTGATAACCGTAAGACAAGTAACTTTGTTATCAATACAAGCTGCCATTTTGTCATAATCAGTAGCTTGTATCGCCAAAACATTGGCTGTCGAAGGCATCTGGACGGATTGGATTGCCATTTGGTCCATGGGGCAAGCCGATCACTCAACTGCCAACTGCGTTTTCGGCGGTGTTCTTCAAGTAATCCTGCCTGTGAGGTGTAGAACCACCGATCAGAAAGCCATTGGATCGGAGGGTGGAAGGAACGGCGTGGAGCGCGGCGATGTTGCCGACCCACCACAGCGCGTTTGGACTACGGGACAGGCTGCTGGTGGTGCTGCGCACACACCCGCGCTCCGGGGGCGAGGGGACTCGCGCCAGCGTCTTGGACTGCGGTGGCCCTCCACCGCTTTCCGGGGCACCCGACCACCTCCGCGCCCCGGTGGAAAGCGCCAGAGGGCTGGCGCAGTCCAAGACCTCGCGGAAGCAGGATGCTGCGCGCGGCAGGACAGCCCCGCCCGGCCAGCACGGTGTCTGAACGCCCGCTCTTTCTCCCAACTCCTGTCTTCAGTCTGCCATTCGCAACTCACTTGCCACCGGTTTGAGCTGCCCTCATCTCGCGCAAAGCAGCCAAGACCCGTTGTGCAGTCTTGGTATTGGGGTGTTCGGGACCGAGTTTAGCCAAATAGCCAGACACCGCGCGCTCTGCGAGCAGCTCTCCCTCCTGCCATTTGCCCAGCACTCGCAGCAAGTCAGCCAGATTGTTCAGGCTCGCGAGCGTGTCAGGATGCTCCAGTCCCAGCGTGCGCTCACGCACCGCCAGCGTGCGGCGATACAGCGGTTCCGCACCGGCCACGTCACCTTTTCTCGAAAACAAGTTCGCCAAATTGTTCAGGCTCGCCATTGTGGCCGGGTGCTCTGGCCCCAGCGTGCGTTCCCTCACCTCCAGCGCGCGGCGATACAGCGGTTCTGCCCCGGCTAAGTCGCCCTTTTTCGACAGCAGAGAAGCCAGACTATTCAGGCTTTGCAGTGTGTTGGGATGCTCTGGCCCCAGCGTGCGCTCGTAGGCTAACAGCGCGCGGCGAGACAGCGGTTCCGCCCCGGCCAAGTCACCCTTGTCCGATAGCAGAGTTGCCAGATTGTTCAGGCTTGATAGCGATTGAGGAGCTTCCGGCCCAAGCGTGCGCTCCCATTCTTCTAGCGCGCCACGAAACAGCGGCTCCGCTCCGACCAAGTCGCCTTTGTGTGCCAGCAGGATGGCCAGATTGTTCCTGCTCTTTAGCGTATCGGCATGCCCCAGCCCCAGCGTGCGCTCTTGGCCCGCCAATGCGCGGCGGTATAGGGTCTCCGCCTCGGCCAAGTCGCCCCGGTCCAACGCCAAGTTTGCCAGATTGTTAAGGCTTCCCAAGGTGTTTGGATGTTCGTTGCCAAGGATTTGCGCCAAGATAGCCAAATTCTGTAGAAGGATTCGTTCGGCATCGGCGTAGCGGGCCAGCGAGTAGAGAATGTTCCCGATGCGGTCGCGCACTTCGCAGGCTTCGAGGGTCTGGCCTTGGCCGGCTGCCTCGTGGTGGCGCAGGGTTTCCTGAAAGAGCTTCAGTGCATCCTCGCGCTCGTGGTAGTCGCGGTAAGGGAGTGGCTTACCAGTGTCTTGTATGGACTGAGTGCCTTGGCCGGCGGTCTGCGAAGTATCTTCGCCGGCCTCGGTGAACTGAAAGGTGTGCGCGCGCCAGTGCCAGAGGTCGGGGGCTTGGCGGATGAGTTCGTGGAAGGCCCCGTCGGTCACCCAGAGGAGGAGTGGACAGGGGCAGAGGCGGGGGAAGGCGTCACGATGGAGGTTGGCGTTGTGGAGGATGGCGCGCTCTTCGTCCCCTCCGGGCAGGCCGGCGATGGCAAGCCCGAGCTGGTCTTCAAGGCCGAGCACGGCGATGGCCCGCCGCTGGCCTTCGGGCGTGGGCTGAGCGGTCAGATGTTGTTCCAATTCCCGCAGTAGAAAATGCGTTGGCTTCTGCCGGAGGTCGAGGGTGGTGAGGAGGACATTGACCTGAGCCAAGGCGATGCGGAGACGCTCATGGGTGCGGTCGCGGACGGCACGGGACCGAAAGAGGGCGGCGTTGAGGCGGAAGCCCGGCTCGCGGGAGAGAGCGATAACTGCCCCATTAAACTCGCGCTCGAAGTCGGGCGGGGCGTCAGGCGGGTTTAATGCGCTGCTGGGAGTCACGGAGAACCTTGAGAGCTTCCTTGAAGCGGGGGATTTCGAGGATGACGGGGTGGACGTCATACCAGGTATCCTGCCCGTTGTATTGGAAGACGCTGTCGTTGAAAATCAGTTCGGAGAAGCGCTCGCGCGCGGCCGCAATCTCGGTTCCAGCGGGGTCGTGTTTCGTCAGGTGTATCTCGGCGAGGACGGGGTAGTAGAGATTGCCGGGGATGAGACTGCGCTCGTAGTTGAGTCGGAACTGTTTGATGGCCTCGTTGGCACATGAGGCGTCCATCTTTGGCTTTTTCTCAACCAAGGCCGTGAGTCTCGACTCTTGGATTAGGCGGAGGAGGTCGCGCAGGCTGCCGCCACAGGCGAGGCAGAGGAGGTTAGCCGTCGCGATGGAATCGAACACCGCTGGGATGTCCATGCGCTTGGCGATGAGTTCGAGGAGGCCGTCCAAGGCGGGCTGGTTTACCTCCCCGCTCTTCATGCGAGGTGCCGGGATGGGCATGTGGAAGGTGTCGAAAATGGCGTCCAGCCGGTAGGGCGCGAGCTTCATGTCCACCGGCGCAGTCCAAATGAAATCGGCCTGCAGGGTGAGGAGGATTTCACCGCTCTCAACAAACAAGCGCTTCGCGGAGTCGGGCGGGAGGCGGTCGAGATTGTCCTGAACGATGAGGAGGCGACCGGGTTGTCCGTGAGTGAAGAGCACCGAGCGGGCGTGGGCGAGGAATTTGTTGACGCGGTCCACGAGGTCGGTGCTCCACTTGCGCAATACCTGCCGAAATTTGTTGCGCTGCTCCACGCTGCCGGACAAAGAAGACTTGATGAAGGAGCGCAGTTTGAAACTCAGCCCAAACCAGTCGCCGCCGGCCCCGCCGCCCGTCTCGGTGTCCAGTTGGATTTGCTTTTGATTCGTTTCGTCCGCCTCGATGGTCCGTTCGCCAAACCAGCGGGTAATGCTCTCGACCTCGGAACGGTCCAGTGGCCAGCCGCGCTGCTGAAACTCGTTGACCAAGGTGTCCACGAGCCAGAGCAGCAATTCGGGATAGTCGGCGTCCTTGCGCAACTGGGGGTCAACATCCAGATGGATGGGGGTGAAGCCCTCAGCGGCCAGCTCGATTTCCAATTGGAGCAGTTCGGTTGTCTTGCCGCCGCCTCGATGGCCCACAAAGGCAACATGAACGAATGGGATGCCCTTCTGCTTGCTGTCCAGAATGTGCCGACGCATACGCTGGAGCTGACTGCTGCTCCGCGCACTGCCCAAGTTGGCGTAGCAGGCATCGTTCGCGTCCAGCGGTTCAAGCTGAACGACGTGGATGACCTCGTCCAAGGTGGTTGCGCGAATCAATTTGCTCATTACAGGGGCAATTGTTGGCAGTCCGGTAAGGTGCGGGCAAGCTTCATCACCAGCGGCGGCACTGGTTGGTTGCGCAACCGGGCCAGACCTGACCTGAAGCCACGCTCACTTCACTGCGTCCACTTCCCACACAACATGAACTCCAGCAATTATCTCTTCCCCCGTCGTTTGACCCGCCGTGATTTCCTCAAGGCTTCCTCCGCCGCGCTCGCGGTCGCCCCGTTGGCGGGCGCGCAGCCGGCCGCGCCCCAGCGCATCGGATCGGGGAAGTGGACTTACACGCTGGATGAGGCGTGGGGCAAGTTGCCGGCGGGGATGAAATACGGGCTGGGGTGCGGGGTGGTCGTGGATGCGCGCGACAATGTCTATGTGACGTCGCGGTCGGCCAGCCCGTGCGTGGCGGTGTTCAGCCGCGAGGGGAAGTTGCTGGAGACGTGGAGCAAGGATTTCGGGGACAAGATCGGCGGCTACTCGGCGGACCAGGTCTCCAGCACGGCGCATTGCCTGTATTGGAGCAAGGAGGGGAAGGACGAGTTTCTCTACTTCACGGAGAACGTGGCGTCCGGCGGGAAGGACGCGGATGGCAAAGACAAGCCGGCGCTGGGCAAGCGGGTCTGCAAGACGGACCTCAAGGGCAGGGTGCTCTACACCATCGGCAACGTGGCGAAGGAGTCGGGCACGTCGCAGAAGTTCGACTGGACGAATCCGACGGACGTGGCGGTGGCGGCGAACGGGGATATCTACGTGGTGGACGGTTATGGCAGCCAGCGCGTGAGCCGGTTCGACAAGAACTGGAAGCATCTCAAGACGATTGGCGGTCGCGCGGACAAGGATGCGCCCAAGGGCGCGAACGCGCCGCACGGGACGTTCAGCACCTGCCACGGCATCTGGGTGAGCACGCTCGGGACTGAGCCGGAGATATTCATCGCCGACCGGGCGAACGGGCGGATCGAGATTTTCTCGATGGACCTCGTGTATCGCCGGACGATTCCTGACTTCAAGGCGCCGTGCTGCTTCTATCAGCACGCCGGGCACATCTACGTGCCGGAGCTGGGCGCGCGGGTGAGCATCCTGGACGCGACGGGCAAGATCGTCGCGCGGCTGGGCGACGGCGCGGCGGTGCCGAAGGAACAGAAAGACAAGCGGGTGGAGTTCATCGCGCCGCACGCGCTGACGGTGGACTCGAAGGGCGACCTCTACGTGGTGGAGTGGGTGCCGCAGGGGCGGGTGCGGAAGTTCCGGCACACGCCGCAGGCGGCGTGAGGGCGGGCGGGCGCGGGCCTCGGGACGGGCGATGGGATGCGCGACCTAAAGGTTGCGACCACGCGGCGCGTTCAGCTCGCGGAGGAGGCGGTATTTCAAGGCCACTTCTCGCGCGCAGAAGGCGGCGATGCGCCAGCCTTGCGGGCCGTCGAGGAAGCCGCGCTTCAAGACGTAGCCGCGGAACCAGCGGAACGCGGCGTGGGTGAGCGGGGCGAGCGGGCCGGCGGTTTTGCCCAGCTCGTGCTGCGTCTCGGCCCAGAGGCGGGCGTATTTTTCGCAGCGGGCGCGGTGGTCGGCGCGGTCCTTGAAGGAGTGGTGGTAGAGGTCGCCCTTGAGCGTGTCGAGCAGGCCCCGGATTTCGAGGCGCTCGTGGACCTTGCCGCCGGCGAACTGCGCGGCGCGGCGGCGGAAGAGGCGCACGAGCCGGTCGGGATACCAGTCGCCGTGGCGGATCCAGCGGCCTTCGTAGAGCACGCAGCGCGGCATGAGGTAGCCGCTGAAGTCGTCACTGAGCCGCTCGTCTGCCTTCAACCGGCGGACCTCCTCGCGCAGCTCGGGCGACAGCTCCTCGTCCGCATCAAGGCTGAAGACCCACGCGTGCGTGGCGAGGGAAAGCACCTTGTTCTTTTGCCCGACGTAGCCGAGCCAGTCCTGATGTTCGAACCGCGCGCCGAACTCCTTCGCGATGCGCTCCGTGCCGTCCCTGCTGCCGGAGTCGAGGACAACGATTTCGTCTGCGAGGTCCGCGCAACTGCGGAGGCAGCGCGGGAGGTTGGACTCCTCGTTGAGCGTGATGAGGCAGAAGGAAATCTTCATCGCGCGAGGTCAGCGCCGCCTCTCCTTGGCCGCCATTTCGAGCACTGCGAGCGTTTCCTCGACGTTGCGTTCCAGACTCAGCTCGTGCTTGGGCGGCATCTCGGCGAGGCCGCGCTGCATGATCCAGAAGCGGATGGCCTCGACCACGGCGTCGGTGTCGCGCGGGTCGGCGATGACGGTGCCGTTCTTGCGCGGAGTGATCAGCTCGCTCGCGCCGTTGAGCGAACTGGTGATGACGGGCAGGTCGGAGACCAGCGCCTCGGCGACGACGTTGGAGGACGGTTCGTAGATGGGCAGGAACACGAGCAGATCGGCGGCGGCGTAGGCGTTCTCCACGTCGCTCATCGGCCCGGCGAAGATGACCCCGTCGGGCTGGGCGAAGGGCGGCTTGCCCTTGCCGACGACGAGCAGTTTCACGCGCGGGGCCTTGAGCCGGTGGAAGGCGCGCAGCACGAAGCGCAGGCCCTTGCGCTCCCAGCCGGAGCCGACAAAGAGCAGCAGCGTGTCGTCCGGCTTGACGCCGAAGCGCTCGCGCGTGGCGATGCGCTGCCCGCGCCGATGGCGGTCGAGGTCAATGCCATTGCGGACGAGATGGATGCGGTTCGTGGGGAACTGGAAGTGTTCCAGAATCTCCCGCCGCACCATGTCGGAGTTCACGATGACGTGGCGGGTGTTGGCTGGATCGAACGTGCGCGCCTCGAGCTTCATCATGTTGCGATGGAAACCGCCGGCGCAGACAAAGGGCCGCCGCCACCATTGCGCGAACTGCTGTCGCCGCTGGAGCCAGACGCGATGCACGCCGTCCCCGGCGCGATACACGTCCTGACGGTGCGTGCGCTCCAGGCTGAAGACCACGTCGAAGGAGTGCTTCGTCAGCTCGGCGGCCACGGCGTCGGCGAAGCGCGTCGGCCGCTGCGTGCGGTCGCCGCCGACGGGCACCGCGTGAAACTGGATGCCGTCGAGCTGCCCCTCCCACGCTTCCGCGAACAAGTGCGGCTCGTGCCCGCCCTTCACGAGCGCCTGCAGGAGCCGTTGCAGGTAAAGCTCCGCGCCACCGGTGGCGGAGAATTGGCGGCGGATGAGCGCGAGCTTCATTTCGGCGTCCCCACGAACACCAAATCCAGCGCGAACAGCGCCCGCACGCGGAACGGCAGCCACGGAAAGACCGGGATGCCCGTGCTGCCGCCGCCGAGCAGGTGGCCGGAAACCGGGTGAATCTCCACGTCGCGGAAATGCTGCTCCAATTCGCGCTGCAGGATCGAGAACGAGTATTGCCGCAGGTGCGACGGGTCGCTCTCGTATTGGTTGCCGACGAGGAAGCGCAGGCGGTTGCGCAGGCGGAAGGCGTTGGGCACCGAGCCGATGAGCCGGCCGTTGAGCTTGAGCACGCGGCGGATTTCCCCGAGCGCCTTCTGCGGGAACCGGACGTGCTCCATCACCTCGGAGAACACGACGACATCGAAGGACTTGTCGGGGAAGGGCAGGGGTTCGTCATCCACGTCCACCCAGTGCCCTGTGCAGCCAAGGCGTTCCTCGAAAAGTTTCAGCGCCGCGCGGTCAATGTCCACGCCCACGACCTGGTTCCCCGGCGCGAAGTGCTGCGTGAGGTTGCCGGCGCGGCAGCCGACCTCAAGCACGCTCTTGCCCGTGCCGACGAGCTGGACGAACAGCTCCTTCCGGTCCTCGCCGCCGTAGAGGTAGTCGTATTTGCCCCGGCTGTGGTGCGCCTCGTAAAACGCGGCCACCTGTTCCTTCTGCGAGTTCGCCATGCGCGGATGATTCGGGTTTGCGGGGCGAATTCAAGCCTGTGTCGGCCGGTGGCCATCTGGTTCGGGCGCAGGCACGCCCCGGCGTGACTCGCGGCGGCGAAGCCAGCGCCGGACGCAGCGCGCGAAATCAGCCGGTTTGCCGGCGAACACCGAGGCGCCGAGGCGCAGGCAGCGTGCCCGCTGTTTCGCCGCGCGTTGCTCCAGCACCGCGACGGTCCGCGTGGTCTGCTCCGCCGTGCCGAACCGCGTCGGCGTGGCGCGGAGCAGGGCCATGACCAGTTGGGTGTCGTGCTCCGCGCCCAGCCGCTCCTGTAGTTCATCGAGCCGCCGGTCCAGCCGCCGGCCGCGCTTGGATTTCGTCAGGCCGGGGAACTGAAGCTGGTAGCAAAGGCGTTTGGTGAGCTTGCGCCACTCGTGATACTCGGTGGCGTCCCCGCCGCGCCGGGCCTGGTTCATCTGGTGGCGACTCCGGCGATAACTGGCGCGCAAGCCGGCCTCGATGCCGCCGCGCGCGTCCGCCGCCGGAAGCTGCAACTGGCGGAGCTTCCCGGCGGTGGCGTGCAACGTCGCGCGGGCGCGGGCGATGGCCGCGTTCGTTTCCTCCGCAGTGAGCGCGGCGGAGGGATGTTTGCCCAGGCCGCGCAAGGCCGCCGCGATGGCCGCCGCCGTCCGGCCCCGGTGCTTGCGCCGCACTTTGTGCAGCAGCGTCCGCGCGACCGCCGCATCGCGCGCGCCAGCCAAGGCGCGGGCGGCGTCGCGCAGGCGGAGATTTTCCTGCCGGCGCGCCCGCTGTCCCAGCGCCGCACCGAACAAGCGCACCAGCGCCCGCGCCCGTTTCGACGCCGTGCGGAGATCATGCACCACCGCGGGCTTCCGTGAGGTGCCAGCCGCAGACGGGATGGCGGCTTGCAGCCAGTCCGCAGCGACCGGGCTGAACGCGGCGGCGACCGCCCGTCCGGGGCGGTGGCGGAGGGTGGATTCGGCGCGGCTCATATCGCGACGATGAAAGTCTCGGTGAAGTTCGCCGCAGCACGCAAGCCGTCTGCGGCTGGGAATGATGCGTGGCTTGTCATCCCAGGTGATTTCTGCAACAACCGGGGCGCTGGTCCTCGGGCGAGTGGCGCAGTGGTTAGCGCAGATGCTTTACACGCATTTGGTCGGGGGTTCGAATCCCTCCTTGCCCACCAATTCACCAGAGTGAAGATTTTCGAGGGGGAGCGACCACGGTTTCAGGCAAGAACCGCGGGTTTTTTTTGCCGTCGAGGACAAGGCTCGAGCCGAAGCCAAAGGGTTGCTCTCAAACTGGGAAACACGGCAGTTTTGCCCGCATTGTGGCAGATTCATCCCCCACAATGACGAACGGGTGTGCGGCTTCTGCGACACGCCGAACGGCACCACGCTCTACCGGGCGTGTGTGAAGTGCGAAAACGAGCCAAAGGCATACCGTTGTCGTGAATGCCAGAGCGTCATCTTTCTTGGTGAAGAAAAGGATGTTCGGCACGTTGCGGTCAAAAAGGGCTTCCCGGTTGTCCAAGAAACCGGGGAGCGGTTCAAACCGGCTCGCCACCGCTTCCCAGTTCAACCCCAAACCCAGCAGCTCATGGAACAGTTTTCAGGCGTCATGCCTGTAGAATACCGGGGGGCATTCCATCGAAAGCAGCGGAGAAACACCCCCCAATTTTACTGGTGCACCCGCCAGGAGTTGAACCTGGAACCTGCTGATCCGTAGTCAGCCGCTCTATCCAATTGAGCTACGGGTGCAACCGCGGCGCGGACTGTAGGAACCACGCAAGGGGGGGGCAAGCGATTATTTGCCCGGCGTGCAAATGGCGGGGAAAAGCCGACCGCGATTCAGGCCAATGGCGGAGTCACCGGGGCTTCCGGGGCGGGGGTTGCGGCGGGACTCAGCTTGATGACCGTCTCCCGCATTTCCTTGCCGGCCTTGAACTTCACGATGGCGCGCGGCGGGATGGGCACGTCGGTGGCCGGGGCGTTCGGGTTGCGGCCGATGCGGGCCTTGCGAATCTTCACCTCGAAGACGCCGAAGTTGCGCAGTTCCACCGTCTGCCCTTTGGCGAGCGCCTCGGTGATGTGGTCCAAGGTTTTCTGCACCACATCCAACACCTGTTGCTGGACGATCCCGGTTTCGCTGCTGATGCGGAGGACAAGGTCGCGCTTGGTCATAGGTGATGACTGGTTTTGAGGCTTTTAACGAGTTGGTGCGCAACACATAAGGCAAGCCGCAGCGGGGGTCAAGCGCGCTTGTGCGCCCGGATCAAGCGAAACCAAGCCCCAATCACCCCGCACACGCAGCCAAGCACCCTGTCTGAAGCGGGCTGCTGACGGTTCAGTGGTTGAACAGGAACTCTTTGCTGCTCACCAGCGCCCAGACGATGTCCTCGTAGGCTTCGCGCTTCGCCTTCTTCTTGGCGTCGGCGTCGGCTGCCTTCGTCACTTTCTTCTCGATGTGCTCCTTCGCGGTGGTGGCCTCGGTGGATTCGGCCTGGCGGCTGAAGGCCCAGAGGTAAAGCTCGTTGACCTTGGCCTCGTCGGGGCGCTTGTCGTCGGCGGCGAGAACGGCCGCGCGCCCTTTCTCGGCGGTGAGCTTGGCCTGGATGTCCTTCGAGTTCAGCAGGTGCAGGCTCTGCGCGAGGCTCGCGTCCTGCGAACGCTCGCAGGAGCAGGCGCTGGCGGAATCAGGGCGACCGAAGACCTGAAGGAAGTAGCTGCTCGAGTTGTAGCTGTTGTCCGGGAGCTGCACGGCGCGCGTGCCGGCCGGGAGGTTCGCCCAGCTAGCCTCGGATTTGGTCACGGTGTTGATCGCGTCGAAGAGCACTTCGGCGCTGAGACGCTTCGGATAGTAGCGGGAGAAGTTCTGCTTGTCGCCCGCGTTGTGGCTGTTGGGAATCGCGCTCAACTGGTAGGTCGAGCTGGTGGCGATGGTGCGGACGAGCTTCTTGAGGTCGAAGCCGGACTCGATGAACGATTTCGCCAGCGCGTCGAGCAGCTCGGGGTTCACCGGCGGGTTGGTCTCGCGCATGTCGTCCTCCGGCTCGACGAGGCCGCGGTTGAAGAAGTGCTTCCAGTAGCGGTTCACCAGCGAGTGCGCGAAGAAGGTGTTGTCCTTCTTGCTCAGCCAGTCGGCCAGCGCCTGGCGGGCGTCCTCGTCGGCGGGGATGTCCAGCGGCGTTTCGCCGAGGCCGGCGGGCTTGAGCGCGATGTTGTTCTTCTTGTTCGCCATCGTGGGCGCGCTGCGCTTGGCGAAGACGAGTTCCTCGCCGGGCTGCGAGCCGGGCTTGCGGCTGACCTGGCTGAAGAACGCGCCGAAGCTGTAGTAGTCCGCCTGGCTCCACTTCTCATACGGGTGGTGGTGGCACTGCGCGCACTGGAGGCGCAGGCCGAGGAAGAGCTGCGCGGTGTCCTCGAGCTGGTTCTGCGCGGTCTTCACCTGCCGATACCAAGCGACCGGCGGGTTCGCCCCGATGTCGCCGGAGGCGGCCAGCACCTCGCGCGCGAACTGGTCGTAAGGCTTGTTGCTGGCGAGGCTGTCGCGAATCCACGAGTGGAAGGCGAACGTGCCGCGCATATACGGCTCGGTGCGGCCGTTGACGGACGAGCGCTGGTTGCGGAGCAGCGCGCCCCAGTAGTTCGCGAAGTAGTCCGCGTAGTCGCCGCTGGCGAGCAGGCGGTCAATCAACGCGTCACGCTTGGCGGCCGACTTGTCGGCGAGGAAGGCCGTGGTCTCGTCGGCGTTGGGCAGGCGGCCCGCGAGGTCGAGCGTCACGCGGCGGATGAACGTCGCGTCGTCGGCGAGTTCGCTGGGCGGCAGGCCGATGCGCTTGAGCTTCTTGAAGACGGACTCATCAATGAAGTTTTTCGCAATGGGCAGGTGCTGCACGGGCGCGCCCAGCGGCACGGTGGCGCGGAACACGGCGACCTTGGACTGGTAACGGACCATGATGCCCACGTCGCCGGGCTGGCTGGCGAACTTCACGAGGCCGGTCGGCTCGGCAGTGGCCATGTCCTTGTCGTTCGCCTCGAAGAGCGCGCCGCGCGTCACGTCCTCGACGTGGCCGTCGGAGTAGCGGGCGATGACCTTGAGCTGCTGTTCGCCCTGCGGCTGCATGGTGCGCTCCTTCGGGAAGACTTCGATGCGCGTGACGACCGGATCCTTCGGGTCGCCGTAGGGCATGCCCTGCGCGATCCAGCGCTTGATGAGGTTGTAATCGTAGGAGCCGACATCCAGCCGCGTGCCGCCGCCGTGGGGGACGACGCCCGCGCCCTTGAGCAGGAACAGGCTGGTGTCCGGCGCGGCGGTGGAGAGCCGGCGGCCGCGCGCCTCCTTCACGAGATACTCGAAGTCCTCGGTCGGCTCGAAGCCGAGCAGCGAGAGGCGGAAGCCGTTTTGGCCGCCGCTCTTGCCGTGGCAGCCGCCGCCGTTGCAGCCGGCCTTGGTGAAGATGGGGACGATGGAGTTCGGGAAGTTGATGGTCGGGACGAGCTTGAAGTCCTCGACGGAGATGGAGGTGGTGGCGGTGAGGCCCTCGGGCGACTTGGCGGTGATGGTGGCCTTGCCGTCGCCCACCGGGCTGAGGTAGCCGGACTTGTCCACTTCCACGACCTTCGTCGGCTTGACGGTGTAAGTGACCTTGCTGGTGTAGTCGCTCTCCGCGCCGGACGCGTGGCGCGCGGTCGCGAGCAACTGCACGCGCGCGTCCCCGCCCTTGAGCACGAGCGGCTTGGCAGCCTGGTCGGCGGGCTGGGTGAAAAGATCGAGGCTCACGGCCTTGTCCACGGCGGGTTTCGCGGCGGACTTGCTCGCGGCTGGCGCGGTGGTGGCGACAGTCAACGTCGCGGCGAGCGCGACCGTGCAGATGAAGGCGTTTTTAGTCATAGCTGAATCTCTATTGGCCGACGCGATGAGGGAGGACCTATTCAAAACAATTCCCCACTGGCTGCAAATTGACCTACTGCCATTTCTGTATTCACTTCCCGGCGGCGCTGTGGCTTAGTCAATTGCACCATGTCTCCCTCCCTCGACCCGCTCGTTGCCGAGCGGTTGCGCGCCTTCGCGCAACGGTGGACGCGCATGGTCTGGACGCGCGGTCTCTGCGCGGCGGCGGTCACGCTGCTCGCGGCGTTCACGGCGGTCGCGTGGCTCGACCGGTTCTTCGTGCTGACGGAAAGCGTGCGCTGGCTCCTGAGCCTTGGCGGCTACGCGGCGACGGCGCTGGTCTTCTGGTTCGTCGCCGGGCGCGCGCTGGCCAGGCCGCCGTCCACGCGCGAGTTCGCCGTGTTGATGGAGAAGGCCTGGCCGGGTCTGCGCAACCATGTCGTCGCGGCGGTGGAACTCGCGGAGAAAAGCGCCGAGGGGAAGAACGACTCCTACGCCTTTCGTGACCTCGTGCAGGAAGGCGTCGCGCGCCGGGTGCGGGATTTGCGGATGGAGGCGGTGCTGCCGCGCGCGCTCGTCGCGCCGTGGACGCGGTCGGCGCTGCTGTGCATCGCCGTCGTCGCCGGGATGTTCGCGGTGCCGGCCTTGGAATTTCCCCGGCAGCTCGCGCGCGCGTTCGTCCCGATGGTGGACATCGAGCGCGTGGCGCGGACGAAGATTCGCGTCGTGGAGCCGGCAGCCGACACGCGCTGGCTGGCGCAAGGCGACCATCAGCCGGTCGTCGTGGAACTCGCGGGCGTGGACCCGGGCCGCGCCGAACTCGAAGTGCTCACCGCCGATGGCAAGGCCGAGCGCATGCAGATGTCACCGGGCAGCGGCGGGCAGTTCACCGCGACGGTGCCGGTGGGGCAGGGGACGTTCGTGTTCCGCGTGCGCGCGGGCGACGCGCTGACGAAGCCGGTGACGATTGCCACGCGGGCGCGCCCGGCGGTGGTGGCGTTTGCGAAGACTTACGAAGCGCCGGCCTACGCGCAGTTGCCGGCGCGGCAGGTCGAGGAGGAGCACGGCAACTTGTCCGCGCTCGAAGGCAGCGTGGCGGACGTGCGGATGCGCGTGAACCAGTCCGTGCGCGCGGGCGAACTCGCCATCATCTCGGACGGCAAGACGAATCTCGTCGCGCTCACTGCACCCGAGCCGGACGTGGTTCACGCGCGCATTCCGATGCGCGGAGCGGCCACTTACCAGGTGCGGCTCGTCGCGGCGGAGACTGGCCTCGCGAACAAGTTCAGCCCCACCTTTGAAATCCGCGCGGAGCCGGACCTCGCGCCGCGCGTCTCGCTGGATTCGCCGCGCAACGACCTCGTGGTGTCGTCGGATGAAGTCGTCATCGTGCGCGGCACGGCGGGCGACGACGTTGGGCTGGCGGCGGTGGCGCAGCACTTCCAAGTCAACGCCGGCCCGTGGATCGAGGTGCCGCTGGCGCTGGCGAACCAGACGAATTCGCCCGTCGCACACCGCTGGGATTTGCTGCTGCTCGGCCTCGCCACCGGCGACCGCGTCGGGACGAAGCTCGTGGCCGTGGACGTGAAAGGCACTCGCGTCGAATCGGCTTTGGCGCTGCTCACCGTCGGCGCGGAGCAGTCGGATTCGACGCGGGCGAAGGCGCTCGCCGCGCGGCAGCAGGTGCAGGAGGCGCTGGAGGCCGCGAGCAAGTCGGCGGCGGAGCTGCGCAAGGCTTACACGGCCGAGGCTGCCGCGAAGATTCGCGCGGGCGACGACGTGCAGCGGCAGCAGACGGTCGCGGGCGCGGCGGTGGCGCTGGCGGACGTGGAGCGGCAGTTGGAGCGTGCGGACAAGCAGCTCGCCGGCGCGTTGCGCGAGGCGGACGCGGGCCGCGAGTCGGCGGAGCTGGCGTCGCTGGCGGGCGCATTGAGCGCGGCGCGGCGCGAGTTGCTGCCGCGCGCGCAGGCCGACCGCGAGGCGCTGGCGCGCGAGATGCGCGAGACGCCGGAACGCAGCAACATCGGCGAGGCGATGAAGTCTTCGCAGCGGCTCGCGGACTTCGCGGCGCAGATGGCGGGCAACTTCAACGAACTCGTCGCCGCCGACCAGGCTGACGCATTGACTGAGCGGCTCGACCAGCTTGCCAAGGACCAGCAGCGCGTGCAGCAGGCGGCGGACGGAGCGGGCACGGATCCGAACGCGTGGCAGCGCGTCGCGCGGCGGCAGACCAGCGCGGCGCGTGAAGTCGCGAAGGCGGAGCAGCAGATGGCAGAGCTGCGACAGCGCGCACCGAAACAGGTTTCCGACCGGTTGGGCAAGACGCAGGACAATTTGAAGTCCGCGCGGAGCGGAGTCGAAGGCGCGTTGAAGCATCAGGCCGGGCCGGAGCTGGGATTGCCATCGCGGCAGTTGAGGAACACGACCGAGCAGGCGGTCACGGATGCACGTCAGGCGGCGCGCGAATTGGGAATGCGTGCAGACAGGGCGCGGACTGATCTCGCAAGGCTCACCGAAGGCAGCGCGGAAAAGGTCGCGCGCCTGAAGAAGGATTTGGAGCAGTTGGCGGCGAGCGAGAAGAAACTCGCGGACGCAAAGAAGAACGGCGAGGAGGACGCGAAGTTGAAATTGAAGGCGGACACCGACCGCGAACGCGCCGAGGCGCAGTGGCGTGCGGCGATGGAGCAGCTTGAGGACCGCGCGAAGACGGAGGAAGCCCGGCGGGACAGCGACCCGCAGTTCGCCGCGCAGCTCGGCCAGACGCGCGACGCGCTCGAAGCGATGCGCGCGGCGGCGGAGGTCGACTGGCAGAACGCCGCGAACCCGGAGCGGCTGGCACAGATGGAGAAGGCGTTGCGCGGACTGGAGGCGGGGCGGCAGTTGAGTGAACTCGAAGGCGCGGCGAAGGCGCTCGCGCGACAGGAGCGCTTCGAGGCGAACGCGCCGGACAGCAGCACGAGCCGGCCGCGTGACTGGAACTGGATGGAGAAACAGACGACCGCCGTGCAACGCGAGGCGCGCAGCGCGGGGCTGGGCGAGAAGGCCGCGAGTGCGTTGTCCGACGCGATGCGCGGCAGCGCGGGGCAGCAGGTGGGCCGCGAAATGGCGGAGCGGCGGAACAGCAGTTCACGCGCGGCGACGCCGATGGCGGAGCAGTTGGACCGGGTCGCGGGCGAGATGCAGCGCGCGCAGCGCGAGGCGACAAAGGCGCAGTCCGAAGCGCGGCAGGCGCTCGCCGGGACGACGCCGAAGTTGAGCGAGCGGCTGCTGGGCCTGGCTCGCGTGGCGTCGGAGATCGAAGCCGAGTTGAAGCGTGTCGCGAACACGGCCACGAGCAACGCGACGACGAACCTGCACGCGCGGCAGACGACGTTGAACGCGCGGCTGGCCGACGCGGTGAGCGCGATCCGCCGCGACGGCAACGCGCAGGATTTGGCGCTGTCCGCCGGACGCGCGCGGTCGCGCGACGCGGACACGGCGGTGGAGCTGTTGCGCGAGCCGCCGGTGAAGGCGGAGGGCGCGCTGCGCGGTGCGACGGCCACCCGCGCGGCGGGGACGCGGGGCAAATTGCTCACGGAGGCGGCGCGGCACGACAGGGATTTGGCCGACCGCTTGAAGCAGCTCGCGGAGCATTATCGCAACCTCGAGGCGGGCGCGGCGGACGCGTCACGCGTCGCGTTGCGCAAGCAGGAGGACGCGCTGGGCACGCGCGCGGCGCAGGACGAGCGCTACGGGCAGATGGAGCGGATGCAGCGGCTCGCGGGCCTGCCGCCGGAGGAGCTGCGGCGCGAGCTGGCGGCGGAGCTGCGGCGCAACCCGGCGATGCGCGCGGAGCTGGAGCGGATGTCGCGCGACGCGGTGGGCGCGGCGCGGCAGCGCCTTCAGGAGGCGGCGGAGGCGGAGCGTTCATTGGCGCGGCAGAAGGAGCGCGCTGCGAACCCGGCGCTGGAGGCGGGGGAGCTGTGGGAGCAGTTGCGGCAGCTCGTCGAGGCGATGCGCAAGACGGCGAAGGAGGAGATTCCCCCGGTGCAGGCGGACGCGGAGAAGCTGCGCGTGGCGGCGAAGGACGAGTTCGAGCGCGGCGCGAAGCTGGTGGGCGAGTCGGCGGACAGGGCACCGACGCAGACCAACTTGCCGCCGGCCACGGTTGCGCAGCGCGTGGCGGAGCTGGTGCCGGGCTTGCAGCGCGCGACGAACGAGCTGGCGAACGCGGAGCGCAAGGTCGTGGACGGCGGGAAGAAGTTTTCCGAGGCGCAGAAGAAACTGGCTGAAGCCCAGCGCGACGCGGCGAAGGCGGCGGAGTGGGCGAAGGCGGGCGGGGGAGGCGGACGGGTGGCGGCGGCCGCACGACGTTACCTGGAGCGCGCGCGCGCGCTGGCGGAGGCCTTCGCGAAGGTGGGCAGGATTTCACCGGAGCAGGCGCTGGCACGGGCGGCGCAGCAGCAGGGCGAGGTGGCGAACCAGTTGCGCGACGCGGCGGAGGATTTGCAGCGGGCCAGCCGAAATGAGCAGGCGATGGGCAACCAGCAAAACGCGCAGTCGCTCCAGCAGGCCGCGCAGCAGGCGCAGACGGGCGCGGACCAGGCGGATCGCGCGCGGCGCGCGGCGCAGGATGGCCAGCAGGGCGCGGCGCAGGCGGGACAGAGCGCGGCGCAGATGGGCAATCAGCTCGAACAGCAGCGCGCGGGCTTGGAGCAGGCGCAGGGCGGCCAGACGGGTAATCAACCGTCTGCGAACCAGCCCAACACGGGGCGGATGAACGCGCAAAGCGGCAGCGAGTCCGCGCCGGGCCAGTCGAGTTCCGGCCAGCAGAGTGCGGGGCAGCAGAATTCCAACTCGCAGAACGGTGGACCGCAGAATTCTGGTCAGGCGGGGAACCAAAGCGGCGGGCAGCAAGGCCAGCAAGGTGGGCGGAGTGGTTCGCCTTCGTCGAGTTCAGCGCCGGGCCAGGGTGGCTCCGGGCCGGGGCCGGGCGGGGGACCGAGTTCGGATTCGTCCAGCAACGGTTCCGGTCAGACGCCGTCCGGGCCCAGCGGACCGGCCGGCAGTCAGGGCGCGGCCGGGCAGGGTTCCACAGTGCCGGGCCAGGCTGCGTCCGCGCCGCCGCCGCAGGGCCGCTCCGGCGGCGGACCAAACAACAACGTGGTTGGAGCGACGGGGGCGACGCAGCGGTTGAACGGCACCAGGTCCGGTTCGGGCGGGGCACAGGCCGGACGACCGACGATGTCGGGGGGAATGCAGCCCGGCGGAGGAATGCGTTCCGGTGAAATGCCCTCGAATGGCGAGCCGGGCACGATGCTGCCGGGACGGAACATCCAGCCGGACGCGCGTTGGCTGGCGCGGGCGGTGGACGGCCTGAACGCCGGCAATCCCACGGCGCAGGCTGATGCCGCCCGCGCGCTCGAGGCGGCGCGACAGGCGCAACAACAGGCGCTGCGCCAGGGCCGGGGTGAAGGGCCGGGCAGCGGCCAGTCTGGCGAAGGCCAGTCGGCAGGGGCCGGGCAGAGCGGCACCGGCCTGGGTCGCGTGGGCGGGGCGGCGCGCGCGGGCGGCGGCGGGGACTTCGCCGCGCTGCCGGAACTGGGCGGTCTGCGCGACGCCAACTGGGCGAAGCTGCCGCCGAAGCTCGCGCAGGAGCTCCGCGACGCGCAGGCCAACGGCGTGTCCGGCGACTACCGCGTGCTGGTGGACGCGTATTTCAAGGCGCTGGCGGAGAAGGCGCGCAAGTGAACAAGTTTCGAGTTTGGAGCTCGGAGTTTGGAGTTGGCGGTGGGACCCGCGATTTTCGCCGCGTGCCGTTCGTTGTGCTTTGGCTATGGGCGATTGGTCCCTGGTCATTCTGCTCCGCCGCCGAGGCTCCGCTCGCCATCCGGCCCGACCGGGTGGATGCGGCGGTGAAGTCCGGCGTGGGCTACCTGGTGCGGACGCAGTGGCCGGACGGGATGATTCAGGAGAAGGACAAGCGCGAGAACCACGGCGTGGCGATGACGGCCCTGGCGCTCATGGGCCTCGCCAGCGTGGGCCACCAGCCGGCGGACAAATCCCCCGAGGGTGACGCGATGCGCAAGGCCGTGGCGTTTCTCCTCCGGCCGGACGTGCAACTGACGAGCGGTTACTTCGGCCAGCGGGACGGCTCGCGGATGTATGGCCACGGCATTGTGACGCTCGCGTTGACGGAGCTGCTCGGCATGGGCGCGGACAAGGCGCAGGACGCCATGTTGCGCGAGCGGGCGCAGCGCGGCGTGAACCTGATCCTCGCCGCGCAGCGGGTGAAGAAGCACGACCCGCGCTTCATCGGCGGCTGGCGCTATTCGCCGGACGCGGGCGACGCGGACCTGTCCGTGACGGTGTGGCAGCTCCTGGCCCTGCGCTCGGCGAAGAACGCCGGGCTGGTCGTGCCGAAGGAGGCGATAGATGCGGCGGTGGGGTATCTCAGACGGAGCTACGTGTCCCCCCGCGACGCGCAGGGCCGCATCCGCGACCCGAAGAGCGCCTTTGGCTACGTGCCCGGCCAGCCGCCACAATACGCCATGGCCGCTGCGGGCCTGCTGGCCATGCAGGTCTGCGGCCTGCACGACGCGCCCGAGGTGCTGGGCGCGGCGGACTGGCTCCGCGCCGCCCCGCCGGTGTGGGAGACCGCCTGGTTTTTCTACGGCACCTACTACTACGCGCAGGGCATGGGCCGACGCGGCGGCGATCCGGCGCGTGAGGCCCGCGAGCGGGTGGAGCAGCTCCTCCTGACGCACCAGCAGCCGGACGGTTCCTGGGTGGGGGCGGACGGCTCGGAGGGCGGCCAGGGCCGGGTTTATTGCACGGCCCTGGCCCTTCTGAGCCTTTCGGTGCGCCACCATTTCCTGCCCATCTACCAAGACTAGCGGTCCGGCGCGGGCGACTGCGCAACCGGTTGGCTTTAGGGGGAATCCTGTAGGACCACGGGGGAGAATAGGCTTGAAGGAAAACGCAATTTCCGCCTACGCTCCGCCGCTCAATTTCATGTCCGCATCGCGCTAACAGTTACGCAAATGTTTGCTCGCCTCACCTTTGGCCGGGTGCCTTCACGCCCCGGAGCGATTTTCCGTATGAATACCTTTGCCTCGGTTTGGAGGTTTGTTGCCGCCCGCCCCCGATGGATGGCCTGGCTGGTCGCCGCCCTGTTTGTTGGGACTTCGACCTGCGGGTTGCAGGCCCAGCAGGTGGTCACCATCCAGCGTGCCGCAGGGCAAGCCGCCGTGATTCAGGAACCGGCAGCTACGACCACGATCAACTTCACCATCACAATTTCCGGCACATTTCCGGCGGGTGCCACGGTGGTGGTGAACTGGCAGACGATTGACGGAACTCGAAGTTCCGGTAATCCGAACCAGGCACCCACGGTGAACGACCTCCGCATCGGGTCTGACTATTCTGTGAGCGGGACCGACTACACTGCGGCCGCCAATTCGGTGTCCTTCGCGGTGGACACAGAACTGGGTGTGGCCAAGTCCATCGGCGGCGTCACCGTGCTGGGTGACACTGTTCCCGAGTTCAACAAGGATGTGTTTGTTTATATCGTCTCCTACAGCATCAACGGCGGGGCTGCGGTCGTGAACAGCGGCAACAACCAGGTCACATTCATGGGCCTCGGCCATCCCATCCACGGAGGCAACTACCTGCGCAGCGGCACCTGCAGTGTGACCATCGTGGACGACGACCAGCCCGTCGGCGCGATGGACCGCACCTGGAACCTCGACAACAACTTCGGCACCGTGCCGCCGTTCAACTCGCTGCCCGGCGCCAACAACACCGTCAACGGCGTGGCGCTCCAGTCCTCCGGCCTCGCCGTGGCGGTGGGTGACTTCACGGACTACAACACCTCGCCGGCCAACCGCATCGCGCGCGTGGCAACCAACGGCTCCTTTGACGGCGCGTTCAACATCGGCCAGGGCGCGGACAACTTCATCGGCGCGGTGGCGGTCTATACGAACGCGGGCGCGAGCCTGGACAAGCTCGTCATCGGCGGCGGCTTCTCCGCGTTCAACGGCGTGAGCCGCAACCGCATCGCCCGCCTGAACTCCGACGGCTCGCTGGACGGCACCTTCGACCCCGGCGCGGGTTTCAACGGTCCCGTGCGCGCGGTGGCGGTCCAGCCGGACGGCAAGGTGATCGTCGGCGGTTCCTTCACGGTCTTCAACGGCGCGGGCGTCACGAACCTCGCCCGGCTGAACACCAACGGCACGCTGGATGTCTCGTTCGCCTCCGGCCTCGGGCCGAATGACACCGTCTATGCCGTGGGGGTGGACACCTCGGGGCGCGTCCTCCTCGGCGGTGACTTCACCAGCTACGATGGCACGCCGCGCAACCGCCTGGCCCGCGTGCTGACCACCGGCCTGATTGACACCGCGTTCGATCCTGGCACGGGCGCGGACAGCTCGGTGCGCGCGCTGCTGGTGCAGGCCGACAACAAGGTGCTGTTCGGCGGCGACTTCACGAGCTTCAACCAGCTCGGCCGGGTGCGCATTGCCCGGGCGGCCACCAACGGCGTGCTGGACACGACCTTCGATCCCGGTGCCGGCGCGAACAACACCGTCACCGCGATCGCGCTGGCCACCAACGGGCAGTTCTATGTGGCCGGCTCCTTCACCACCTTCGACGGCTCGGCGCGCAAAAACCTGCTGCGCCTCTTCACCAACGGCGTGCTGGACACGACCTTCATGGACACGATCCTGAACTGGAACGCCGGCCCGACCAACTCGACGAGCTTCCTCAGCAGCCTCGCGGTCCAGGCGGACAACAACGTGATGGTGGGTGGCAGCTTCACCGGCTTCGGCGCGCCCTTCTCGCGCACCACCGGCACCTCGCCGAGCCACAGCGCGGTGGCCCCCGTGGATGTCAACCTCGGCGGGCTTGGTGCCAATGACAACAGTCCCGTTACCGGCAACATGCGCTGGACGCACACCAAGCCGCGCCAGAACCTCGCGCGCGTGCTGGGCGGGCTGACCGCCGGGGTCATGGCCGGCCCGGGCAACATTGAATTCGAGCTGCCCACCTACTCCGTCAGCGAGAGCGGCGGCACCGCCTCCATCCGCGTGCAGCGCGCCAACGCGGCCCCCGGCGGTGCCACGCTCGCGCCCGCGAGCGTTCTGGTGCGGACCACGGACGGCTCCGCCACCGCCGGCTCCGACTACACCGGCGTGACCAACAACCTGAGCTATTCGCCCAATGGATCGAGCACGGGCAACCGCGAACTGCGCATCGCCGAGTCCGGCATCCTCGCCAACAACTTCAATTCCACCGTGGTGGTCAACATCGCGCCCGACACCGTCACCGAGCCGAACGAGACCATCAACCTCGCCCTCACCGCCTACGGCCTCGGCCCGCGCACGGCTGCGGTGGACGTGAACGGCGCGCTGGTGGACGCCAGTGGAAACATTCTCCTGGGCGGCGACTTCGGCTCCTTCAGCCGCGCGCCCAGTTCCGTCCGGCTGGCGCAGATCAACGCCGGCGGCTACTTCAACACCAACGGCTTCAACCTCGGCTACGGGGCCAACAACACCATCCGCGCCGTCGCCGCCTACCCGAACCTGGCCGGCGCGAACGGCCCCGTGCGCGCGGTGGCCGCCTACCTGAACAACTTCGGGGCCAACAACACCATCAACGCCGCCGTCACCTACACCAACAACGGCACGCATCTCGGCAAAACCGTCATCGTCGGGACCTTCACTTCCGTGCATGGCGTGGGCGTCACCAACGTGGCCCGGTTGAACGCCGACGGCACGCTGGACACCGCCTTCAATCCGGGCACCGGCGCGGCCGGTGCGACTGCCACCCCGCTCGCGGTGGCGCTCGACTCCGCCGGGAACGTGCTCGTGGGCGGTGACTTCACCTCGTTCGATGGCACGTCTTCCATCCGGGCGGTCCGGCTCGCGGCGGCGAACGGCGCGGTGGACACCGCGTTCAGCGCGGCCCTGGCCTCGGGAGCCAACGCGGCGGTGCGCGCCGTGGCGGTGGATGCGGCGGACGGCGTCATCCTCGGCGGCGATTTCGCGGCGGCGGGTTTCAGTTCTACCGTCAACAACGTCGCGCTGAACATCAACTCCGCCACGCTCACCACCGCCGCTCCGCATGGTTTCGTCGTCGGCAGCAGCGTGACAGTTGCCAACTCAGGGTTTGCGGCGGGGCTCTTTGACGGCACGTTCACGGTGACTGCGGTGGGCGGGAACACCTTCACCTACAACCGCGCCGGGCAGGCGGACCTGACCGGCAGCACGAAGGGGCTGACCAACAACACAGCCACCGTCGTGACGGCGTCACCGCACGGGTTCTCGGTCAATGACGTGGTGCAGGTCGCGGGACTGGACACGGCGCTCAACGGCAGCTACCGGATCGTGACGGTGCCGACCACCAGCTCGTTCACCTATACGCGCACGAACCAGTCGCTCGTCACTTCCCAGTCCTTCACCACCGGGCCGAACACCGCCACGCTCCAGACGGACGGCACGCACGGCTTCACCATCGGCGACGGCATCATAGTGGCCACGGGCGACGCGACCCTCGACGGCAACTACACGGTCAGCACGACGACCTCCACGTCGGTCAGCTACGCCCGCACCTACACGGTGAGCATCATTAACAAGACCAGCGATGGGGCGAACTTCACCCTCGACACTTCGGGCAACCACAACCTCAAGACCGGCGACCAGGTCAGCTTCGTCAATGTGGACGCCGCGATCAACGGCATGACCCTCGCGGTGACCGTGTCGGATTTGGACACGTTCACGGTCACGGATCCCGCGACGACGCCGGTGATGTCAACCGCCGTGACCGGCACCGGCACCTTGGAGACACGCGGTTCAACCGCGCAGGCGGGCACGATCTACCGGCACATCCCGACGGCGGCGGGCAGCGGCACGGCCAAGCGGATGTTCTCCCCGGCGGCGGTCACGGCCAAGGTGTTCAGCGGGGGCAACCTGGTCACGCTCACCGCCGCCAACCACGGCTTCCCCAGCGGCAGCACGGTGGACGTGAACCTCAGCGACCCGGCCTTCGACGCGACCGGCGCGACGATCACGGTCGTGAACGCGAACAGCTTCACGTATGCGAAGACCTACGCGGTCACGATCAACAACAAGGTGAGCGATGGCGTGAACTTCACGCTCACGACCGCCGCCGAACACAAGCTGCGGACGGGCGACACGATGAGCTTCGCCAGTGTGGATGCGGCCATCAACGGCCAGACTCTCGCCGTGACCGCGCTGACGCCGACGACCTTCCGCGTTACTGATCCGGCGACGACGGTGGTGGGTTCAACGGCCGTGACCGGCACCGGTTCCCTGCAAGCCGTCAGTTCCACGGCGACCGCGACGCCACACAACGTGGCCGCGCTGAACACCGTGCCCACCAGCGCGGCCGGCGGTTCGGCCACGGCCACGTTCGCCGGCGGGGCCAACCGCCTCGCCTGGCTCAACCAGTCGGGCGCGATGGATGCCGATTTCGCCGCGAAACTCGGCTCAGGCGTGGGGAGCGGATCGGTGAACGCCCTTACCATCAACGCCGGCGGCAACATCGTGCTGGGCGGCTCCTTCACCGGCACGAGCTTTTCCGCCAATGCCGCAACCAAGGGCCTGACCAACAACACGGCCACCATCGTGACGGCCACCCCCCACGGTTTCACCACCGGCAACCAGGTGACCGTCGCGGGCGTGGATGCCGACTTCAACACGACGGCGAATGTTGCGGTGGTGAACTCCACCACCTTCACCTACACGCGCACCATGTCGGCCACCATCACCATGAAGCAGATGGTCGCCAACACGGCGACCTTGACGACGTCGGCACCGCACGGGTTCACCGTCGGGCAGACGGTGATCGTGAACATCGGCGACGCCAACTTTGACGGCACGTATGTCCTGGGCGGGGGCACGGCCGGCAGCACGCTGGTCTATACGGCGGCGGGAACCCCGCCGGACGTGAACCCCGCCGTGGCGGCCACCGGCACGGCCAACCGTCTCATAGCCACCGCGGCGGCCACAGGGACGGCGTCGCTCACGGCCGGCGCGAACCACCTGGCGCGCGTCAGCGGCACGGGGACGTTCGATGCGGATTTCAGCCGGGTGTTCAATGGCGTGGCCGGCGGCGGGGCCACGGTCAATGCCTTGGCGGTAAGCGGTTCGGGAGTGGTCATTGCCGGCAGCTTCAATACTGCGGACGGCACGCCCAGCGTGAACGTGGCGCAGGTTTCCAACACCGGTGTCGTGGATGCCACCTTTGGCTCCAACCTCGGTGCCGGTCCGAACAGCACGGTGCGGGCGGTGGCACGAGAAAGCACGGGCCGTTTGGTGGTGGGCGGCGACTTCACCAGCATCGGGAGCTCCACCAACTCCGTGCGCCTGGCGCGGTTGAGCGCCAACGGCAGTTTGGACGCCAGTTTTTACACCGGTTCGGGAGCGAACGCGGCTGTGCGCGCGGTGGTTCTCGACGCGGTCGAACGAACCTTTGCCGCCGGTGATTTCACCACGTTCAACGGCACCACGGTGACCCGGTTCGTGCGCCTCGTGACCGGGCCGATCGCGGGCGCGGTGGACCTCGCTTACGGCCTGGCCCCGCAGGCGGGAAAGTTTGTGATCGCCGGCGACTTCACCTCCGTGCATGGGGTGAGCGTCACCAACGTCGCGCGCCTGAACGCGGACGGCACGGTGGACACGACGTTCCGCGTAGGCTCCGGCGCGAGCAACGGCGTGATCAACGCGGTGGCCATCCATCCGGGCGGGCGGGTGCTGGTGGGCGGCGATTTCACCTCCTTCAATGGCCAGGCCAGCAGCGCCCGGCTGGTGGCGCTCAACGGCGTGGATGGCGGCGTGGACACGGCGTTTGCCACCGCCATCGGCAGCGGGCCGAACCTGCCGGTGCACGCGCTGGCGGTGGACTCGGCGGGCAGCCTCTATCTGGGCGGTGATTTCACCTCGTTCAACGGCACGGCGAACGTCCGCCGGCTGGCGAAGCTCAATGGCCGCACCTTCGCGCTGGACGCGGCCTTCAACGTGAACATCGGCAACACCGGCACCGGGGGCTTCAACAACACCGTGCGGACCATCGCCCTGTCCGGCACGCCGACGGCGGCGGTGTATGTGGGCGGCGATTTCACCAGCATGAACAGCCAGCCGGGAACCATCCGGGTGGCCAAGCTGGGAATCACGGGCGTGCTGGACGCGACCTTCGCCTCGGGCATCACCACCGGCCCGGATGGCACGGTGCATTCCCTGGCGGTGGACGGCACGACCAACGTGGTGATCGCGGGCGCGTTCACCTTTTACAACGGGGCGGGCAGCGTGCGCGTGGCCCGGCTGACCAACAGCACGGCGGCGTTGGACACGACATTCGCGGCGAACCTTGGCACGGGCCCGGACAACACCGTGCGCAGCATCTTATGGAACGGGGGCACGGCGTTTGTGCTCGCGGGTGATTTTACCTCGATCAACGGCGTGACCAACACCGCCCGGGCGGCGCAAATCAACGGCTCGGGCACGGTCGCCGGCACGCCGTCCACGCTGCACAACGGCACCGGCCCGGTGGCGTCGGTGCGCTCCCTCGCTCTCGACACCACCGGGCGGGTGATCGCCGGTGGCGAGTTCCAGAGCGTGGGCATCGCCAGCGGCACAGTGACGCTCGGGCGGGTGGCGCGGTTCACCGGCGGCAGCCTGGACGGCACGTTTGTCCCGGTTCATGCGAACAAATACATTGTGGCTGGCGACTTCACCCAGATCAACGGGGTGAACATCACCAACGTCGCGCGTCTCACGGCGGCGGGCGCGGTGGACATGACGTTCAACAACAGTCCGTCAGCGGCCTACACCGGTGGGGCGTTGACCAACGGGGCGGTGGCCCAGATCAACGCGGTGGCGGTGGATCTTTCCGGCAACGTGCTCATCGGCGGTAATTTTACCTCCTTCATGGGCCAGTCGGGCACCATCCGCGTCACACGGTTGCGGGTTAATGACGGCTTGGTGGACTCGACATTCTTCACCCCAACCATCACGACCGGCCCGGTCGGGGGCAGCGTGCATGCGCTGGCACTAGACACGAACGGCAACATTTTCATCGGCGGCGAGTTCACCTCCTACAATAACGTCGTGGCCCGCCGCCTGGTCCGGCTGGACGCCGACACGCGCATCATCAACCCGCGCTTCAACGCCGCGATTGGCGGCGGCTTCAACGCCACGGTTCGGGCGCTGGCCGTGAGTGGGACGACCCTCATGGTGGGCGGTGACTTCACGGACATGAACTCGCAGTCCGGCACCACGCGCATCGTGCGCCTCAACACCTCGGGCGTGCTGGACACCACGTTCCATCCGGGCACCGGCCCGAACGGCTCGGTGCGGACGGTGGCGCTGGACGCGCTCAACAACGTGTTCATCGGCGGCGACTTCACGGCGGTCAACGACGTGAGCGTGGGGCGCATCGCCAAGCTGCTCTCCAGCGGCGCGCTGGACACGACCTTCAACGTGGCGGGCAGCGGCGCGGACAACACGGTGCGCAGCATCGTGCGGGACGGCAACGGGCGGCTCATCGTCGTGGGCCTCTTCGGCTCGTTCAACGGGACGGCCAACACCAGCCGCGTGCTGCGGCTGGACGAGAACTCCGGGGCGGTGGACAGCTTCTTCGCGACGGGCGTGGGCACCGGCCCGCAGGCCGGCAGCGGCAGCTTCGAGCTGGGCGGCCAGGTGACGGTGGCGAACAATCCCGCGCTGGGTTTCCAGCGCACCGCCGTGCTGACCATCGTGGATGATGACTTCCTGCGCGGGGAGTTCGCCTTCAGCACCACGAACTTCACCGCGCTGGAGAGCGTGGGCACGGCCACGATCACCATCTTCCGCACCAACGGCAGCGCGGGCGCGGTGACGGTGGACTACGTGGCGACGAACACGACGGCGGGCGCGGGCATCGCCACGGCGGGCAGCGACTTCACGCTGGCCGGCGGCACGTTGAGCTTCGCGGCGGGCGAGACGAACAAGTCCTTCACGGTCACCATCGCCAATGACGCGGTGGTGGAGACGGATGAGACGGTGAACCTCATCCTGTCCAACCCGACCGGCGGCGCGACGGTCTCCGGCGGCACGGCCACGCTCACCATCGTGGACGACGATCTGGCGGCGGGCCGCATCACGTTGAGCGCCGCCGCCTACACGGTGAGCGAGAGCGCCGGCACGGTGCAGATCGTGGTCAACCGCACGGGCGGCTCGGTGGGCTCCGCCGCCGCCACCGTGGCCACGACGGACGGCACGGCGGCCAGTCCCACGCACTTCGCCGCCTTCAGCACCGCCCTCTCCTGGGCGAACAACGACGCCACCAGCCGCACGCTGACGACGACGATTGTGGACGACCTGCTGGTGAACGGGGCCGGGTTCCGCACGTTCACCGTGGCGCTCTCCGGGATCACGGGCGCGGCGGCGGGCAACCTCACCAACGCGACCGTGACGATCGTGGAGGACGACGCCTACGGCACGGTGAGCTTCAGCCAGCCGGCCTACGCGGTGGCGGAGAACGGCGGCTCGGCGGTCATCACGGTGGTGCGCACCGGCGGGCGGGGCGGCACGGTGCCGTTCAGCTACGCGACGTCGCCGGGCAGCGCGCTGGCGGGGGTGGATTACACGCACACCACGGGTTCAAGCCAGTTGGACCCCGGAGTGACCAGCACCAACTTCACCGTGCCGGTCACGGACAACTCCGTGGCCAACGCGAACAAGACGGTGAACCTCGCGCTCTCGGGCGTGGGCAACGCGGCGCTCGCCTTCGGCACGCTGGACGGCACCTTCCTCCCCGCCCGGCTGGGGGCCAACGGCCTCGTCCGCGCGGTGGCCGCCTACACCAACGGCACGCACGCCGGCAAATACGTCATCGCCGGCGATTTTACGACCGTCCACGGCACCACGCGCTCGAACCTGGCGCGGTTGAATCCCGACGGCTCGGTGGACAACAGTTTTGACCCCGGCATCGGCCTGACCCTGACTGCGGGCGCGGTGATCAACGCGCTGGCAATTGACAGCAGCGGCCGGGTGCTCGTCGGTGGCAGCTTCACCAACTTCAATGGCACCGGCAGCACGAACCTGGCCTTGTTGAATGCCGCGGACGGCAGCGTGGACACGGCCTTTTCGACGGCCGTCAACACCGGGCCGGATGCGGCCGTGCGCTCGCTCGCGCTGGATGTTGGCGGCAACATCTACGTGGGCGGCAGCTTCACGAACTTCAACGGAACCGCCGGGGTGAGCCGGCTGGCCAAGTTGAGCGGCGCCGGCGCCCTGGACGGCGCCTTCAACACGGCGCTGGGCACGGGCTTCACCAACAACGCGGTGCTGGCCATCGCGGTCAGCGGCACCACCCTCTATGCGGGCGGTGATTTCACGAACTTCAACGGCCAGGCGGGCACCACGCGGCTGGTCAAGCTCACCACCGCCGGCGCGCTGGACACGTCCTTCTCGGGCGGCATCAGTTCCGGCCCCAACGGCGCGGTGCAGGCCATTGTGATCGGGTCGGCCAGCATCGTCGTGGCCGGTGACTTCACGACCTACAACGGCTCGACCAGCGTGCGGCTGGCCCGGCTCAACTCGAGCACGGCGGCGCTGGACACCTCCTTCTCCACGGCGCTTGGCTCCGGCGCGGGGGCGACGGTGCGCGCGCTCGCCCGCGACAGCAGCGGGCGCTATGTGATCGCGGGTGATTTCACGGCGGTCAACGGTGCGGTGAACACGACGCGGGCCGCGCGCCTCACCAGCTCCGGCGCGGTGGACAGCACGTTCAACCCCGGCTCCGGGCCGGACGCGGCCGTCCAGGCGATGGTGCTGGATGGCAACGGGCGGGTGTTCCTCGGCGGCGGCTTCACGGCGGTCAATGACGTCACCTTGAACGGCTTTGCCCGGCTCACGGCGGCCGGCGCGGTGGACGGCACCCTGGCCTCCGGCGCGGAGGTCACGGGCGCGGTCAACACCACGGCCCGGCAGAGCGATGGCAAACTGCTCATCGGCGGCTCCTGCACGGCGGTCAACGGCGTCTCGCGCAACGGCATCGCGCGGCTGAACCCGGATGGCTCGCTGGACACCACCTTCAACCCCGGCACCGGCGTGGCGGGCGGCGCGGTCAACGCGGTGTTCGTGGATGCCAGCGGGAGCGTGATCATCGGCGGCACGTTCACCAACGTGAACGGGCAGGCCAACACGGCGTATATCGCGATGCTCGACGGCACGGGTGCGGTGGACGCGACGTTCGCCGGCAACCTGGCCGGCGGCGGCTTCAACGGCGCGGTCAACGCCTTTGCCACCAACAGCGCAGGCCGACTGCTGGTGGGCGGTGATTTCACCACGGTAAATGGCGGTCTCTACGCGCGGCTGGTCGCGCTGACGAACGGACCGGCGCTGGACCCGGAGCGCGGCGGCGTGGTGGCCGCTTTCACCGATCCCAATGTGACCGGTGGGGCCGTGAACAGCATCGCGGTGGAAAGCGGCGGGACGATCCTGATCGGCGGCGCGTTCACCTCGTCCGGGAGCCAGGCGCGCAGCGGCGTGGCCCGCCTCTCCGCCGTGGGCGTGACGGACACGGCCACCTTCACCGGCTTCGGCACGGGGGTCGCGGGCGGCGCGGTCAACGCCGTGGCGGTCGAGAGCAGCGGCCGGGTGCTTGTCGGCGGCGCGTTCACCAGTGTCAACGGCACGGCCATCAACCGGCTCGCGCGCCTGAACGCGGACGGGTCGCTGGACACCGCCACCTTCAGCGGCTTCTCCGGCGTGACGGGGGGCAACGGCGTCGTCCGGTCGCTGGTGGTGGATCCCACGGCGGGCGGCAACTTGAACAAGATCACCGTGGTGGGCGACTTCACCACCGTCAACGGCGCGGGCCGGGCCGGTTTTGCGCGGCTGAACCCCGACGGCTCGCTGGACAGTTCGGTGACCGCGTTGACGCTGGCGGGCGGCTCGGGCTTCGGGCAGGTGCTGCAGCCGGACGGCAACCTGGTCATAGTCGGCAATTTCACCACGGCCAACGGCGCGGGCCGCACCAGCGTGGTGCGGCTGGGCGGCTCGACGGCGGTGCTGACGATCCTGGACGACGAGTCGCAGAACATTCCCGCCGGCTCGATTGACACGCTGTTCTCGCCGGGCAGCGGGGCGAACAACTTCGTGCAGGCGATGGCGTTGCAGACCAACGGGAGCGTCATCATCGGCGGTGATTTCACGCAGTTCAACAGCGTCACCCGGGGCCGGCTGGCCCGGCTCACGGCCAGCGGCGCGCTGGACCCGAGTTTCCTGGCGAGCGGCTCGGGGTTCAACGGCACCATCCGCGCGCTGGGCCTGCAACTGGACGGGCGGGTGCTCGTGGGCGGCACGTTCACCTCGGTGAACGGGACGAACCGCAACTACATCGTGCGGCTGAACACGGACGGCACGATTGACTCGTCGTTCAACCCCGGCGCGGGCGCGGACAACCCGCTCAACAGCATCGCGCTCTACACCAACGGCACCTTCAACGGCCGGATCGTCATTGGCGGCACGTTTGCGACCTTCAACGGCACCGCGCGCAACTTCGTGGCGCGGCTCAACAACGACGGCTCGCTGGACACCACGTTTGCCATCGGCACCGGGGCCAGCAGCGCGGTGCAGGCGGTCGCCATCCAGACGGACGGCAAGGTGCTTGTCGGCGGTGACTTCACCAGCTTCAACGGCACCAACAAGGGCAACCTGATCCGGCTGAACACGGATGGCTCGGTGGACGCCGCGTTCAACCCGGCGGGCGTGGGGGCCAACGGCTCCGTGCGGGTCATCACGGTGCAGAGTGACAGCCGGATTTTGATCGGCGGCCTGTTCACCAACTACAACGGCTCGGCCGCCCGGTTCATCGCCCGGTTGAACAGCGACGGCACGCTCGACAGCTCGTTCAACCCCTCCGGCGGGGCGGACAACGCGGTCTATGCCATCACCCTGCAGGACGACGGCAAGATCGTGGTCGGTGGTGATTTCGGCCAGTTCAGCGGGGTGACGCGCAACCGCGTGCACCGCCTCAACTCGGACGGCTCGCTGGATCCGACGATCAATTTCGGCACGGGCGCGAACAGCTTTGTCTCCGCGGTGCTCATCCAGCGCAATGCGAGCAACGTGGAGCAGATCGTTCTGGGCGGCGGCTTCACCACGTTCAACGGGACGACGGCCAACTATCTCACGCGCCTCAACGGCGGCTCGCTGGCGGGCGCCGGCCGGCTGGAGTTCACGTCGGCGAACTACACGGTGAACGAGACCGGCACCAACGCGACGGTCACCGTCATCCGCACCGGCGGCACGACCGGGCTGGCCACCAACACCCTCGTGGTCACCGGCGGCACGGCGGTCAACGGCACCCACTATGCCTTCGCCACCACCAACCTTGCCTTCCCGCAGGGCGAGAACATCCGCACGGTGGGCATCTCCGTCACGAACGAAAACGTCGTCAACACGGACCGCACGGTGCTGCTGGGCCTCATCAATTTCAGCCATCCCGCCACCGGGGTGGGCAACCAGACCAACGCCATGCTCACCATCGTCAACGACGACGCGCTGCTGGGCTTCTCCTCCAGCACCTACAGCGTGAATGAGAGCGTGGTGGGCGGCCAGGCCATCATCACCGTGACGCGCACCGGCAGCACCGTCGGCACGGCCGCGGCGAACTTCTCGACCACGAACGGCTCGGCCACGGCGGGGCTGGATTACACGAACACCGGGGGCGTGCTCACCTTCGGCGCGGGGGAGACGGTGAAGACCTTCCCGGTGTCCATTGCCTCCGACGCGGTGGTGGAGGGCAACGAGACCGTCCTGCTGGAGCTGGCGAACATCACGGGCGCGCAGGCCGCGATCACCAACGCCGCGCTCACCATCGTGGACGACGATTTCGCGCCGGGCGAGTTGAACTTCTCCACCGCCACCTTCACGGTGAACGAGGCGGCGGGCAGCGCCACCATCACGGTCCTGCGCACGAACGGCTTCACCGGCGTCATCTCGGTGAACTACGCCACGGTGGCCGGCGGCACGGCGGTCAACGGCGTGGACTACACCGCCGCGAGCGGCAACCTGGCCTTCGCCGACGGCCAGACCAACCGCACGTTTGCCGTGCCCATCCTCATCAATGTCAACTCCACCAACAACAGCACCGTCAACCTCCAGTTGAGCGGTCCCACCGGCGGGGGCATCCTTGGCAGCCAGAGCGCCGCCATCCTGACCATCACCAACAACGACGTGGTGTTCGGCAACTTCAACTTCACCAACACCCTCTACACGGTGGCGGAGAACGGGACCACGGCCACCATCGGCGTGTCGCGCGACGGGGGCAACACGAACACCGTGGGCGTCTCCGTGGTCCTCACCGATGGCACGGCGGTTTTCAACACCCATTACACCGGCACGGTGACCAACGACCTCAGTTGGAATCACGCGGAAAGCGGCATCAAGACCTTCAACATCGGCATCACGGACAACGGGCTGGTGGACGGGGACAAGTCGCTCACCATGACGCTGGTCAGCCCGACCAACGGCGCGAGCATCGGCACGACCAACAGCGCCACGCTCACCATTCTGGACGACGAGGTCGCGGCGGGCGACTTCCGGTTCTCGTTGAACGCCTACTCGGTGCTGGAAAACGCGGGCACCGTCTCGATCACGATCCTGCGCACCAACGGCATCACCGCCACCAACTCGCTGGCGGTCAACACCAAGGCCAAGACCGGGAACGTGGCGACCCTCACGACGGCGACGGCGCACGGCATCGTGGCGGGCAACGTCGTGACCGTGGCCATCGGCGACGCGAACTTCGATGGCACCTTCACCGTCGCCACGGCCGGCGTGCCGACGGCGAACGACTTCACCTACACGTTCAACGGAGGGGACGTGGTCTCCGGCGCGGCGGCCGGCTTCGTGACGAACGCCGTGCAGGTCACGTTCAGCACCTCCGATGGCACCGCCGTGCAGCCGACCGACTACCTCGCGGTGACGACCAACCTGGTTTTCCAAGACGGGCAGATCACCACGAATGTGACGGTGAGCATCGTGGACAATCTCATTGTCGCCGGGGACAAGGTGGTCAACCTGAACCTGACCGGCGCGGCGGGCGGGGCCACGATTCTCACGCCCAGCGCGCCGCTGACGATCCTGGACAACGACCCGATCGCGGGGACCGTGGACGCCGGCTTCACTCCGGGCACCGGCCCGAACGCCGCGGTCCACTCGCTGGGCACGAACACCTCCAGCCAGCTCTACGTGGGCGGTGACTTCACCGCCATCGGCAGCCGTGCCCAGACGAACATTGCGCGGCTGCAGCTGGTCAGCGGGGCGGTTGACACCACGTTCAACGTCCCCTCCATCTTGAACGGCACCGTGGCGGGGTCGGTGCGCTCCCTCAGCGTGCAGGCGGACGGCAAGGTCATCATTGCCGGGCAGTTCACGGGAATCGGCGGCACCACGCGCAACCACCTCGCCCGCCTCCAGACGAGCGGTCTGCTGGACGCGACCTTCGACCCCGGCGTGGGGGCCAACAACGGCATCAACAGCGTGCTGGCGTTGAGCAACGGGCGCGTGCTGGTCGGCGGCGCGTTCACCACCATCGCGGGCGGCAGCCGCAACTTCATCGCCCGCCTGCTGGCGGACGGTTCGCTGGACGCGACCTTCGACCCCGGCGCCGGGGCGAACGGCACGGTGCGGGCGGTGGCGGTGGAGGGCAGCGGGAACGTGCTCATCGGCGGTGATTTCACCACGGTCAACGGCGTGAGCCTCTCCTATCTGGCGCGGCTGACCAACAGCGGGGCGGTGGATCCCACCTTTGCGGTCGGCCTGAATCTGAACGGCTCGGTCAACGCCATCCGCGTGCAGCAGGACGGCAAGATTCTCATCGGCGGCACCTTCACGGCCTACGGCGCGAGCACGCGGAACTTCCTGGCCCGGTTGAACGCGGACGGCTCGCTGGACAGCAGCTTCGATCCCGAGGCGAACCTCAACAACTTCGTCAGCGCGATTGACGTGCAGGCGGACGGCGCGGTCGTGATCGGCGGCGGGTTCACCTCCTTCGGGTCGGTGAGCCGGAACCGCATCATGCGGCTCTTCCCTGACGGCAGGCTGGACCCCAGCGTCAATCTGGGCACCGGGGCGGACAACTTCGTGGACGCGGTGCTGGTGCAGTCGGATGGGAAGATCGTGCTGGGCGGCGGCTTCACCCGGTTCAACGAAACGCCGGCCAATTACCTCACGCGCATCAACGGCGGCGTCAATCTGGGCAACGGCACGCTTGGCTTCAGCGCCGCCAACTACAACGTGACTGAAAACGCCGGCAGCGTGACGGTCACCGTGCTGCGCACTGCCGGCACCTCGAACTCCGTGCCCGTGACCGTGGCGTTCAACACCAGCGACGGGGCAGGCCCCAACGGGGCCGTCAATGGCAATCACTACACGGCCACGAACGGCACCTTGAGCTACGCCGTCGGCGAGACGCTCCAGACCTTCACCGTGCCGATTCTCGATGATGCGCCCGGGGTCACGAACGCCGCCCGGACCATCAACCTCTCGCTGTCCGCCCTGACCGGCGCCACCGCCGGCCAGACCAACGGCACCATCACCATCCTGGACAACGAGAGCGTGTTGAGCTTCAGCGCCTCGACCTACAGCGTGATTGAGAACGGCGGGAGCGTGACGGTCTCGGTGAACCGCACCGGCGGCCTCGGGGACGCCGTGAGCGTGGCGTTCAACACGGTCAACGGCACGGCGCTGGCTGGCGTCCACTACACGGCGGTCAACAGCACGCTGCCTTTCGCCGGCGGCCAGAGCAACCAGAGCGTGCTCATCAGCGTGGCCAACAACGCGGTGACGGACGACAACCGGACGGTGAACCTCCTCCTGTCCAGTTTTGCCGGATCGGCCCTGCCCGGCCTGACCAACTCCGTGCTGACCATCGTGGACGACGAGAGCGGGCCGGGCGTGCTCTCCTTCTCGGCGACCTCCTATCGCATCATTGAAACGAACACCGCGGCCTCCGTCGGGGTGCTGCGCAGCGGCGGCTCGGCGGGGAATGTCTCGGTCAACTTCGCCACCGCCAACGGGACCGCGACCGCCGGGCAGGACTACGTGACCACCAATGGCGCGCTGTCCTTCGCCCCCGGGCAGACCAGCAAGGCGTTCCTCATCAGCCTCTCGCCGGATGCCACCCCGGAGGGCAATGAAACCATTCTCCTCAGCCTGTCCTCCCCTGCGGGCGGGGCCACCTTGGGCACCAGCAGCGCGGTGCTCACCATCGTGGATGACGACCAGCCGGCCGGTTCGGTGGACACCAACGTCGTCGCCGGTGCCGGCGCGGATGGCAACGTCCTGAGCATGGTGCTGCAGCCGGATGGCAGGCTGCTCTTCGGTGGCGAGTTCACCGCCTTCAATGGAACCAGCCGGGGCCGGGTCGCCCGTCTGGGCACGGATGGAGCGCTCGACAACACCTTCCTGAACGGGCTGGCCGGTGCCAGCACGCCCGGCGGACGCGTCAACGCCCTGGCCCGCTCCTCGGTGGCGACCATCTCCTCCACCAACTCGACCTCGCTGCTGACCACCACGTTTGCGGCCTTGGGCGACGGCCTGAGCAGCATCCCGCCCGACACGCACGGCACCGTCGGTCCGAATCACCTGATGGTCACGCTCAACACCGAGGTGCGCATTCAGGACCGCAATGGCAATGTCATCAGCACGGTCACGCTGGATGACTGGTGGACCAATGGCGTCGGCGGCGTGGGGCCGCTTGATCCCAGCGGCGGGGTGTTTGACCCCAAGATCGTCTATGACCCCTATGCGGGCCGGTGGGTGTTCACCGCGTGCGTGGACGCGCGTTTGCCTGGCTCCGGCACGCTCCTGGCCGTGTCGCAGACCACCGACCCAACCGGGGCCTGGTTCCGGTATCGGGTGGATGGTGACGCGGCGGATCTGGTCTGGGCGGATTATCCGGGGCTGGGCTTCAACAAGGACTGGATTGTGGTGACGATGAACATGTTCGACATCGGCGGGGCGGGGGCCTTCAACCGGACGCATGCCTACATTTTCAACAAGGCGGCCGTCATGGCTGGAACGCTGACTTTCACCCTGCGCTCGACAAACGCGGCCTTCACGCTCATCCCGGCGGTGACGTATGACACGAACCAGAACCGGCTCTATCTGATGGAGACCTTCAATCCGGGCGCCGGCCAGTTGCGCCTCTGGAACATCACCGGGGCGGTCGGCTCGGAGACGCTGGCCGTCGTGGGCAATCCGACGGGCGCGGCGTTTGACTACCAGCCCAGCGTCGGCAGCGCCAACTTCGCCCCGCAGGCGGGCACGTCTGCGCTGATCATGAACAATGACGGGCGCGTGCAGAACCTGGTCTATCGCAATGGCACCCTGTGGACGGTGCATAATGCCTTCCTGCCGGTGGCCGGCGGGACGCGCACGGCGGTGCAGTGGTGGCAGGTGTCCACCAACGCGGCCCTGTTGCAGGGCGGGCGGGTGGATGATTCCACCGGGGCGAGCTTCTATGCGTTCCCCAGCATCGGCGTGAACAGGAACAGCGACGTGCTGATCGGCTATTCCCGCTTTGGCGCGAGCCAGTTCGCCAGCGCCAACTACGCCTTCCGCTTCGGCACCGACCCGGTGAACACGTTGCAGGCCGACACGCTCTTCAAGTCGGGGGTCGCGGCGTATGTGAAGAATGGCGGCGTGAGCGACCCGCGCAACCGCTGGGGCGACTACAGCCACGCGGTGGTGGATCCGGTCAATGACACGGACCTCTGGACCATTCAGGAATACGCCGAGGCCACGGGGGCCAACCCCGGGTTCACCGGCACGGGCCGCTGGGGCACGCACTGGGCGAAGGTGGCGGTCAACTCCGGTTCCGCCGGTTCCGCCTCCTCCAACGAGGTGATTTACGTGGGCGGCTCGTTCGCCACCTTCAACGGCAGCGCGCGCAACAATTTCGTGCGGCTCGCCGCGGACGGCTCGCTGGACGGCACCTTCAACGTCGGCACCGGCCCGAACAATGCGGTCAACGCCGTGGCCGTTTACAGCGACGGCACCAACTACGGCAAGGTGCTCATCGGCGGCGCGTTCAGCGCCTACAACGGAACCACGCGCAATTTCATCGCCCGGCTGAACACGGACGGCTCGCTCGACACCAATTTCAGCGCCACGCTCGCGCCGGACGCGCCGGTGCGGGCCATCGCCATCCAGGGCAACGGGGGCATCATCCTTGGTGGTGATTTCCTCACGGTGAACGGCTCGGCCCGCGGGCGGCTCGCCCGGATTCTCCATGATGGTTCGCTGGACGGCTCCTTCGCCCCCGCGTTTGATGGCCAGGTGCTGGCGCTGGCCTTGCAGACGAACCAGATCGTCGTGGGCGGCACCTTCACGCTGCTGAACGGCGTCACCCCGGTCAGCCGGATCACCCGGCTCAATCCCGACGGCTCGCTGGACACCAACTTCACCCCTGGTGCCGGGGCCGGGGACTTTGTCGCCACCGTCTCGGTGCAGCCGGATGGCAAGCTGTTCGTGGGCGGCGGTTTCACCACCTTCGGCGGCCTGCCCCGCAGCTACATGGCCCGGCTCAACGGCGATGGCACCGTGGACCCGGCGTTCAACCAGGGAGCCGGAGCCGACAATCAAGTCCTCGCCTCCGCGATTCAGAGCGAGGCGGAACTCTACATCGGCGGCGTGTTCACCGCCGTGGATGGCGTGACCTACAACCACCTGGCCCTGCTGCATGGCGGAAACAATCCCGGCGCGGGTGCGTTCACCCTCGCAACCAACAGCTACGCCATCAGCGAGGTGGGAGGCTCGGTGTCGGTGACTGTCAACCGCGTTGGCGGTCTGGCGGGCGCGGCGTCCGTGCGCCTGCTCACGACCGCCGTCACCGCCACCGACGGCACCCATTTCAATGGCACCAACCTGGTGTTCAACTTCGCCCAGGGGCAGGTGACCACCAACGTCAGCCTGCCCATTCTGGACGACGGGGCGCTGACCAACAGCGGCCGGACGTTCACGGTCGCGCTGACCAACTTCACCACCGCCCTCGCTGGCACGATCACCAACGCCACCGTCACGATCCTCGACAACGACAGTGTCCTTGGTTTCAGCCTGGCAAACTACAATGTGAGCGAGAATGCCGGCAGTGCCACCATCACGGTGTTGCGCGTCGGCGGCGGCAGCGGCTCGGTGTCGGTGGATTTCCTCACCAGCAACGGGGGCTTGGTCGCCCCGGTGGATTACGCCGCGACCAATGGCACGCTGACCTTCGCCGATGGCGTCACCAGCCGCACCTTCACCGTTGCCGTCGTCAACAACACCGCCACCAATGGTGATCGCTCGCTGAACCTGATCCTGACCAACGCGCTGGGCAGCCCCACCGCCTCGATCGCCAGCAATGTCACCGGGGCCATCACCAACGCCACGCTCACCGTTCTGGACGATGAGAACAGCCCGGGCGTCTTCGGCTTCACCGCCGCCGTCTTCAGTGTGCTGGAAACCGCCCCCAGCCTCGTGATCAACATTGCCCGCACCAACGGCAGCGCGGGCGCGGCCACCATCAGTTTCCTGGCCACCAACGGCACGGCGACTGCCGGGGTGGACTTCACGGCGACCAACGGCACCCTGACCTTCTCCGCCGGCCAGATCCTCCGCAGCTTCACGATCCCCATCTTGGATGATGTCACCCCGGAGGGCAACGAAACCATCCTGCTCTCCCTCTCGGGCCCGACGGGCGGGGCGACGCTGGGGGTGGGGAGCGCGACGGTGACGGTGGTGGACAACGACAGCGCGGTGGCGTTCAGCGCGGCGGCGTATCTGGTGGGGGAGACCAACGGGGGC
>Ga0172367_10000822_pt1 | contig 46656 bp, 35 predicted proteins | sample Lak10m_FD_114542 | JGI IMG/M metagenome (GOLD analysis project Ga0172367, IMG submission 114542) | Freshwater microbial communities from Kabuno Bay, South-Kivu, Congo - kab_022012_10m | ecosystem: Environmental > Aquatic > Freshwater > Lake | place: Democratic Republic of the Congo: South-Kivu...
GCCCGTAGTCGGGGAAGTTCGGCACGCCCTCGAACATCACGGCCGTCGCGCGGTTCGCCAGCGGCCCGTAGAGGATGTAGCTGTGGCCGGTGATCCAGCCCACGTCCGCCGTGCACCAGTAAATCTCGCCGGGGTTGTAGTCGAAGACGTAGTGGTGCGTGTAGGCGGCGTAGGTGAGGTAACCGCCGGTAGTATGGAGGACGCCCTTGGGCTTCCCGGTGGAACCGCTGGTGTAGAGGATGAAGAGCGGATCCTCCGCGTCCATGACCTCGGGCTTGCACTCCGGTGAAGCGGCGGCCAAGGCGTCGTGCCACCAGACATCGCGGCCGGCCTGCATTTCGACGGGCGTGCCCGTGCGCCGGACGACGAGGATTTTCTCGACGGTCGGCGTGCGGGGCGCGGCCTTGTCGGCGTTGGCCTTCATCGGGATGTCCTGCTTCACCCCGCGCACGCCGGTGTCCTGCGTGATGATGACCTTGCAGCCGGAGTCGTTGATGCGCGTGACCAGCGAGTCCGCCGAAAACGCGCCGAACACGACCGAATGCACCGCCCCGATGCGCGCGCAGGCCAGCACCGCGACGGCCAGCTCGGGAATCATCTGGAGGTAAATGCAGACGCGGTCGCCCCGGTGAACGCCGAGGGCCTTGAGGGCGTTGGCGGCGCGCTGCACCTGCTCGTAGAGGTCGCAGTAGGACAGGCGGCGGGACTCATCGGGGTTGCTGCCCTCCCAGATCAGCGCGGTCACATGGCCATGGCCGGCCTCGACGTGCCGGTCCACGCAGTTGTAGCAGGCGTTGAGCTTGCCACCGATGAACCACTCAATGCTGACCGGGTCGTGGTAGTTCACCTCGGAGAGCTTGTCCCATTTACGGAACCACGAGATGCGGTTCGCCTGCTCGGTCCAGAAGCCTTCCGGATCCTTGATCGAACGGTCGTAGAGGGCGCGGTATTGGTCGAGCGACTGGACGTGCGCGCGGGCGGAGGCTTCGGCGGAAGGACGATGGACGGCGTTGGAAACAAGGTTCTGGCTCATGTGTGCGGCGAAAGTCCGGCCATCTTAGAAGTGAGCCGCGAAGCGTCAACCCGCGAAACTGGGACGCGCCGTCACTTCGCGCGCGGATGATGCCGGGCATGAACCTCGCGGAGCCGCTGGCCGGCGACGTGGGTGTAGATCTCCGTGGTGCTGATGCTGGAGTGGCCGAGCAGCTCCTGGATCACGCGCAGGTCCGCGCCGTGCTCCAGCAGGTGCGTGGCGAAGCTGTGCCGCAGCATGTGCGGCGTGACGTGCCGCTCGACGCCCGCGCGCCGCACGCGGCGCGTGATGCGCAGCCACATGGTCATGTGCGCGAAGGCCGTGCCCCGCCGCGTGAGGAAGACGTTGGCCGGCGACTTCGGGCGGACGAGCTGCGGGCGCGCCACGGTGAGGTAGCGGCCCAGCGCCGCCACCGCGAACTTCCCGACCGGCACGACGCGTTCCTTGTTACCCTTGCCGATGACGGTGACAAAGCCGGCCTCAAGGTGAAGCTGCTCGAGCCGCAGGTTCCGCAGCTCGGCGAGCCGCAGGCCGCTGGCGTAGGCAAGTTCAAGGATGGCCTGATCGCAGAGGTCTGCGGGTTCATTCGTGGCGAGCGGCTTGAGGATCTGCTCGATCTCAGCCTTGGTGAGCGACTTGGGAATGCGCTTCCAGCGGCGCGGCAGCGAGAGGTTCTCCGCCGGGTTCGCCGGCAGGTGTTTCTCCGTTTCAGCCCAACGGAAGAAGGCACGCAGCGCGGCGATCTGGAGGTAGAGGCTGCTGGTGCTCAACTTCGCGGTGGACTCCTCCGGCGCGTCGGCCAGCCGGCGGTCGCGCTCATGCTGCAGGAACTCGGTGAGATGGGTGAGGCGCACGTCGCGCCAGCTCGCCAGTTTTTTTACGGCAGCCCAGGCGACGAACTTGTCGAGCAGCGCCTTGTAAGTCCGCTGCGTGTGCTCTGCCTGGCCGCGCTCGTGGCGGAGGGAGAAGAGGAAATCTTCGGCGAGGGCGTGCATGACCATCAACGCAACCGGGCGCGGCGGCGAGCCAGACGCTCTGGTTGCCGGCTGGCATGGAAAATCGCGAAGATAATGACCTCGCCCTGATGCAGGTAATAGAAAACCGCGTAAGGTCTGAACCGTTTCAACCGGACACGCCGCACGTCGGCAAACACGACACCGTGCTGAAGCGGATTGCGACCAAGTGAACGGACCGCGGCGTCCACCTCCTCCACAAATTCCTCACCCAGCCCCGGCCGCTGGTCGTCATACCACTCGGCAGCGCGGATGAGGTCCAGTTCAGCGAGCGGGAGCTTTCTTAGCACGACGCTCATGCAAATGCTGACGGACACGATCGGCGGTGCCTTCCCACGGCTCGGCGAGCGAAGGATCGGCAAGGAATTCGGCACGTCGCCGGAGGAGTTCAGCTTGCTGTTCAGCGGACACGTCAACCATCGATGCCTGCCGGAACGAGTCAAACCAGTTGGCGAACTGCTTCAGTTCGCGGGGCGGCAAGGCCTGCACCTGAGCTTCAAGTTCCTTCACGCTCATGGCGGGAATGTAGCGAGTGCAGCGACCGGCGCTAGGAAAAGATGGCGCGTCACTGCTGCTGCGGCCCGATATGCGGCTTCTGCTGCTGCAGGTAGTCTTCCAGGGTCGTGCCAGTCGTGGGCGACTTGGTTCCCGCCGGTCGCGGCAGGCGGACTGTGTCCTTGCCGGTGGCCTTGGCGGAGCCGGGGATGTGGGCAGCGCCGGTCACGGCAGTTTGGCCAACGCGCGGGAGGCGAACGGTGTCTTTCATGCGCTCAAAACCACTTCTGCGAATGCAATGCGCGTCGGACGCGCCTCGCGCCGTGCTCCTTCAAAGTGGTTGCCGTGGTCACGCCTTCTTGGCGGGTGCGGCCGGCTTGGGCGCCAGCTTGGTGATCCGGAGCTTTTTGGCGTAATGGACGGTGGCGAGCTGCAGGCCGTCGGGGTGCAGGTCCAGCTCGCGCGCCATGTCGGGGAGCTTGAAGGCGGGCGCGGGCTTTTCGTCGTCCTTGCCCCAGAACAGCAAATGCCCGCCGCTGCCGCCGCCGCACCCGGCGATGAGCGTGCCATCGGGATGGAAGAGGCAGTTCCACACGGTCGAGTTGGTGAGGCCGTCGGCGAGATGGGTCTTGAGCAGCTTGTGAGAATCCCAGTCGTAACGCTGCACAATCGGCTCGTGGACGTTGCCCAGCGGGTTGCTGGCCTTGTGCAGGCCGCCGCACGCGAGCTGCTTTTTATCCGGCGAGACCGCGAGCCCGCGCACGCCGCCAAAATGGACCTGCTGGCCGCCGTTGTAGGAATGCAGCTCCTTCGCATCGAGCACGCGGACGGATTTTCCCGTCGCCAGATCCCACTGCTGCACCTTGCCCATGAGGTCGCCGGAGAGGAGGAACTTGCCGTCGGGATGGAAGATGACGCTGTAGACGTCCAGCTCGTGGCCGGTGAACTCCTGAACCATTTTGCCGTCGGCCAGGTTCCACAGCTTCACGAGCCGGTCATTGCCGCCGCTGGCGAGCCACTTGCCGTCCGGGCTGACGGCGAGCGCGCGGATCCAGCCCCGGTGCGCGGTGACTTTGCGCTGCGGCGCGGGCTTCTCCGCCGTGGCAGGCCACCACATCAAAGTGTCGTCGCCGCCCGCGCTGACCAGCGTCTGGCCATCCTTCGAAAACGCCACCGCCCACACGTAGGAGTCATGCGCGGTGAAGACGGCCTTCTGTTTGGGATCGGCCAGTTCCCAGCGCAAAATCGCGCGATCCTCGGCGGTGGCGAACACAAACCTGCCCGTGGGATCGAAGCGGCAGGTGATGAGCGGGGCCGGGTGGTCAAACTCGGCGGCGACGTGTGCGGCTTTGTAGTCGGGCTTCATGGAGCGAGGGATGGACGGCCCCGGGCCACCGGGAGTTCAAGCGAAGCCGGGCGGACCGGCTATTTCTTCACGCCCAGCACCTCGACGAGCTTCGCCGTGATCGCTGCCGCATTGGCGCCGGTGCTCGACTTCATCCCGGCCGCCATGCCCGAGACATAGGCCGTGGACGCGGACGTGCCACTCACGAGGTAGGTCCGGCCGCCGAACTGGATGATGCTGGAACCCGGCGCAATCACATCCACGAACTCGCCCCGGTTGGCGTAGCTGGCGAGCTGCCCGCCGCGCGAACCGGCGGTCACGGCCAGCACCTCGGGATACGCCGCCGGATAGTTGGGCGCGGTCGTGGGCTCGTTGCCCGCCGCCGCAATGAACAGCACGCCGCGCTCTGTGCCCTGCTTGATGACGTTGTGCAGCAGCGCGCTGTCGCCCGCGCTGGCGAGGCTCAGGTTCACGACCGATGCGCCCGCGTTGAGCGCCTCAACGATGCCGCGCGCGACGTTGAAGGTGCTCGTGGAGGCCGCGTCGCCATACACGTCCACCGGCAGCACGCGCACGGCGGAGGCCGCGCCCGCGTCCTGCGTGCTGGCCAGCCCGCGCAGCAGCGTCTCGAACATCGAGGTGCCATGCGTGGGCGCGGCCGTGCCGGCGGCCGCCTCACCCGCGACGGAAACGCCCGGCAACAGGAACGCGCTCGAAGGCGTGGCCTTCTGCACCGCCGCGTCAATCAGGCCCACGACCAACTGCCCCGCCGGCGCGCTGGCGTCGGGCTTGATCGTCAGCGCCGCCATCGAGCTGGCCGCGAGCGGATCGGTGACGACGGGACGCGGGATGGCGTAGTTGGAGTCCACGTTGAAGTCGGCGCTGCCATTGAGCGCGTCGCGCGCCGCCCGCGCCGACGCGGCGTCGGCGAACTTGAGCCGATACGCGCCGAACTCATCCACGCGCCCGGTGACATTCGCGCCAAGCCGCTTCGCCAGCTCCTCCGCGTCCGCCTTGCTGCCGGGCTTGCGGAGGAGGACGAGTTCGTCGGCGATGGCCTTGGCCTTGGCCGGCTCGCGCGGCTGCACGCGCTGCGTGGCATCGCCGATGGCCGTGCGGAAGACGAAGAGCTTGGGCGGAGCCCCGGGCTGCGGCAGCACCGCAAAGTTGAGTTCCCCCAGCATTCGCCCGAGCGCGTCACCCGCCGCCAGGTTGTTGAACTTCACGGACACCGGCTGCTTGAGCTGCGCGCCGGGCTGGACGAAAACCTGCCAACCTGTCGCGTCTGCCAGGTGTTCGAGCAGCTGCGGGAGGGACCATCCGTCAATGTCAGCGTCCACCCGTTCGCCGCCCGCTCGCCAGACCAGTGTATCCGCGCCGCCGGCAGGGGAGGCGCCCCATAGCAGCGCCAGCAGCAGAAAGGCGAGACCTGGGCGGATGATGCGTTGCACGGGCAATCCATAGCACCCAGCCAACCTGACCGCGAGCGGTCTTTGCGCCACGCCGGCGGCGACCGGAGATCCATGTCCCGCTCCAAGGAACTCCCCTGCCCCTCGTCAGCCGTCAACTTCCCGCTTCCCTTCCCGCGTCCCTTTGCCAAGCTCGCGGGCACTATGACCCGCTGGTTTATCACCGTGCTGGCGCTCGCCTGCGCCGCTGTCACTTCCACCCGCGCCGCCGCGCCCTTCGAGCTGAAGGACGGCGACCGCGTCATCTTCCTGGGCGACACGCTCATCGAGCGCGAGCAGCACCACGGCTGGATCGAGCTGATGCTCACCACGCGCTTCCCGGACCGCAACGTCACCTTCCGCAACCTCGGCTGGAGCGCGGACCTGCCCAATGGCGAGTCGCGCCTCGGCCTCTCGCTGCGCCAGGCCGGCCTCGAACCCGAGGGCGAGGGCTGGGAGCTGCTCCAGAAGCAAATCGAGGAGACCAAGCCGACGGTGGCCTTCCTCGGCTACGGCATGGCGGCGTCCTTCGCGGGCGAAGCGGGGCTGCCCAAATTCAAGGCGGACTACGAGCGGCTGCTGGATGCGATTGGGAAGATTTCGCCGGGGTGCCGGTTCGTGCTGCTGGGGCCTATCAACCACGAGCAACTCATCACTCCGCAGATGGCAGACCCAAGGAAGCACAACGGTCAACTGATGCTTTTCTCCGACGCCGTCGCTGCCATAGCTAAAAGCCGGAACGCTGCTTTCGTCCCCCTTTACGAAAAGCTGAAGCCCGCAGACGCAAATGACAAAGCAGGGCAACCGGGGGCCTTCCCGCTCGCAAAGTTCCAAGCCACTGAGAATGGGATTCACCTGAACTCACTCGGCTACGTGTTGGCAGCGCGTGTGATTGACCAGACACTCTTTGGCAAAGAGTTCCGGCCTCCCGGCATCACCACTACGCTTCTGCCGGTCATCCTCCGTAAAAATGAGTTCTTCTTCCACCGTTCGCGCCCGGCGAACATGGCTTACATCTTCGGCTTTCGGAAACGCGAGCAGGGCAAGAACGCCGTCGAGATGCCGCAGTTCGACCCGCTCATCGCCGCCGAAGAGAAGAAGATTCGCGAGCTGTGCAAGCACTTGAACGACGCGAGCTTCAAGCCCGGCCCCGAACTCCAGCCCGCCGCGCTGCTTGGCAAGGCCGCCGCCGCCAAGCACACGCCGCAGCCCACGCCCGAGTTCACCGTGGCCGACGGCCTCGAAGTCACGCTCTGGGCCGAGAACCCGCACCTCGCCAAGCCCATCCAAATCAACTTCGACCCGCAGGGCCGCCTCTGGGTCGCCAGCAGCGAGGTCTATCCGCAAATCGAACCCGGCCAGGCCGCGCACGACAAAATCGTCGTGCTCGAAGACACCAAGGGCGCGGGCAAGGCCGACAAGGCCACCGTCTTCGCCGACAACATGCTCATCCCCACCGGCCTCGCGCCCGGGGACGGCGGCGTGTATGTGGCGCAGAGCACGGAGCTGCTGCACCTCAAGGACACCAACGGCGACGGCAAGGCCGACGTGCGCCGCGTCGTCCTCTCCAGCTTCGGCACCGAGGACACGCACCACAACCTGCACACGCTCCGCTGGGGCCCCGACGGCCGCCTCTGGATGAGCCAGTCCATCTACACCCGCAGCGAAGTCGAGACGCCCCACGGCGTCGTGCGCCTGCGCAGCGGCGGTATCTTCCGCTTCGAGCCGGCGGCGCAGAAACTGGAAGTCGTCTTCAAGGGCTGGGTGAACAGTTGGGGCCACCAGTTCGACGAGTTCGGCCAGAGCTTCATGACCGATGGCGCGGGCGGCGGCGGCATCAACTGGGGTCTGCCCGGCGGCATGTATGTGACTTACGCCCGCGCGCGCCGCATCCTCCCGAGCGTCAGCCCCGGCGGTTATCCGAAGTTCGCCAGTCTCGAAATCATCCGCAGCCAGCACTTCCCCGCCGACTGGCAGGGCCGCATGGTGACGTGCGACTTCCGCGCGAACCGCGTGACGAGCTTCAGCATCACCGAGCAAGGCGCGGCCTACATCACCAAGCAGGAGACCGACATCTGCCGCACCTCGAACAACACCTTCCGCCCGATTGACGTGAAACTCGGGCCCGACGGCGCGCTCTACATCGCCGACTGGAGCAACCCCATCATCAACCACGGCGAAGTGGACTTCCGCGACCCGCGCCGCGACCGCGAGCACGGCCGCATCTGGCGCGTGGCGATGAAGGGCAAAGCTGGTTTGAGGAAGCCCGAATTGGCGAAGGCCAACACCGGCGCGCTGCTCAACGAATTGCTTTCCCCCAACCACTTCAACTCCTCGCAAGCCACCCGCCTGCTCGTGGAGAAAGGTTCCGCCGCCGTCGCGCCTGAGCTGAAGACTTGGACCGCGAAGCTCATGACCGAGAAGGAACAACTCGCCGCGCTTTGGATTCACCAGTCCTTGAACATCCCCGCGCCCGAACTGCTCACCAAGCTGCTCGCCGCGCAGGACGGCCGCATCCGCGCCGCCGCCGTGCGCGCGTTGAGCTTCGCCACCACCGCGCCCACCAAACCTGTGCTGGTCGCCGATGCGAACGGCACCGCCAGCACCTATCTCGCGGACGCCGGCGCAGCCTTTGCCGAGAGTGATACCGTCGCGCGCCTGGCCAAGCTCGTCGCCGACCCGCACCCGCGCGTCCGCATGGAGGCCGTGCGCGCACTGGCGAAGTTCCCGTCCGCCAAGTCCGCCGAGCTAGTGCTCTCCGCCGTGGACGGCATCGGCTCCGACACCTTCCTCGACTACGCGGTCTGGCTCTCCATCAACGAGCTGGCACAGCCCTTCCTCGCCGCGCTGGAGTCCGGCGCGTGGGTGCCCAACTCGCCCGCGAAACAAGCGCAGCTTGAGTATGCGATGAAGGCGCTCGACCCCGCGCTGGCGTCATCAAGCGTCGCGAAAATTGTTGCCGCCAAGCCGCTCACCAAGGACGGCTCCGGCCCGTGGATTGAACTCATCGGCGCAGCCGGCGGCCCGGCGGAAATCAACCGCCTCTGGGAGCAGGTCGTGAAGCGCGACTTCACCGACGCCGCGCTCAACCGTGCGCTCGCTGCGCTCACCTCCGCCGCACGTCTGCGCAATGTGAAGCCCGCGGGCGACGCCGCGCGCGGCCTCGCGCTGCTCTCTTACGCGAACCTCGCCACGCGCGTTGCTTTCGTGAACTTGCAGGGTGCGTGGAAGAATCCCGGCGCGGCTTTCGCCGAGATGGTGAAGCTCGCCGGCACCGAGAACACGCCCGCCGAGGTCCGCACCGCGCTCTTCGGTGCGTTCCGCGAGCTGGGTGCGATTCCGCCCGTGCTCGGCGCGTTGCAGCCGCTGGCGGCAAAGACCTCGCCCGCCGCCGTCCGTCGCGCTGCCGCCGTCACGCTCGCGTCGCTCCAGCCCGCGAAGTTCGCCGACCTCGCGCTCGATGAACTGGCCGAGACCAAGACCGAGGCCGAGGCGCTCGACCTCTGGCGCGGCGTGCTCGCCACGAAAGGCGCGGCGAAGTCGTTTGGCGAGAAAGTCGGCGGCCGCACCGCGCTGCCCCCGCACGTCGCCAGCTCCGGCCTCCGCGCCGCCCGCGAGGGTGCGCAGCCGGACGCCACGCTCGTCGCGTCGCTCACCAAGCTCGCGAACATCACCGCCCTTTCGCCCGACAAGCTCACGCCCGCGAAGCTCAAGGAGTTGGCCGACCTCGCCGTGAAATCCGGTGACCCCGCGCGCGGCGAACGCGTGTATCGGCGCGCGGAGCTGGGCTGCGTGCTTTGCCACAGCATCGGCGGCGTCGGCGGCAAGGTCGGCCCGGACATGACCAGTCTTGGCGCGGCAGCCCCGGTAGATTACCTCGTCGAGTCCATCCTGTTGCCCAACGCGAAAATCAAAGAAGGCTTCCACGGCATCAACGTCGAGACCAAGGACGACCTCGAATACAGCGGCATCCTCGTGCGCGAGACCGGACAGGAGGTGGTCCTCCGCAACGCGCAGAACCAGGAAGTCAGCGTGGCGAAGTCGAACATCCGCAAGCGCGCCAACGCCTCGCAATCCCTCATGCCCTCCGGCTTGCTCGACACCGTCAGCGAGTCCGACCGCAACGACCTCGTCGCCTTCCTGAGCCGCCTCGGCAAGGCGGGTGACTACGACGCGAGCAAGGGCGGCGTGGCCCGCGTGTGGCGCGTGTTGCCCGTGACCCATCGCATGGACCAGGGCGGCTGGGACAAAATCACCAAGGGCGACTTCACCGCGAAATGGACCGCGATGGAGAGCGGCATCGGCGAGCACACCTGGCGGCCCGCGACCTCGCTGGTGAGCGGCGCGTTGGCGAAAGCCGACTTCGCGGCGCAGAACATCCCCGGCCACGTCACGCTTACGAGTGTCTTCGTGGCGACGACCTTCACGCTGGCCAAGCCCGGCCAAGTCACGCTTGCCGTGGACGGCCTCGCCAAACCCGAGTTGTGGGTGAATGGCCAGAAGCTCACGAAGCTTGCGAATCAGCTCCCCGCCGGCACGCACACGGTCGTCCTCCGCCTCGACGGCGCGAAGCTGCCCGAGAGCGTGCGCCTCAAGTCCACGGACGTGAGCTGGAGCTTGAACTGACGCACGCGCGAGCGCAAAGTCCGCTCAATGAGCACCCGGGCCACCATGACCTTGCTGTCGCTCATGGGGACTTTGATGTCGCTGTTCATGTGGCTTGGCTCGAAGACTGGGACCCAAGTTTACGCGATGCTGGTGGAGGCCACTGTGCTCGGCGGTGGTGGGTTGATGTGCTACGCCTTTTATCGGGAGCAGAAACTTAAAGACACGTCCGGTGCAGTGTCCAAGACGACAACAGTAGCCACCTTTACAGGAGTGGCGCTCTGGATTGGATGCATTCTCTACCGGGCTTTGGCCAACTGACCTGTGGCTCGGCTTCCGCGTTCCGCGTTTGAATGGCGCCTCCTCACGTCGTCTCCTACGCAAGCCATGCGCGACCTGCAAAACCCGAAGCTCATATGGCTCAAGGCCGCTTTGTTCCTGCTGCTCGGCGGTGCGTCGCTCGCGCTGGTCTAGCTGGACGCGCCGACATTGAAGACCGCCGCGCTGCTCGCGCTGGCCGTGTGGTCCTTCTGCCGCGCCTACTACTTCGCCTTCTACGTGCTGGAGCGTTATGTGGACCCCGGCTTCAAGTTCTCCGGCCTCGGCTCGCTGCTCGCCCATCTGTGGCGGCAGCGACGCCCTTGACGCGTCCGGCGGTTCTGCAAGAGTCGCGGCGATGAAGCCATTGTTCCGGGCCGTCGCCGGCCTTGCCCTCACCGCGTTTTTCGCCGTCCTGCCCGTCCGCGCGCAGGTCAATGTCGTCCAGACCGTCGCGCCCGGCGTGTATTTCCACGAGGGTGACATCGGGCGGCACGGGCACTGCAACAACGGCTGGATTGTCTTCAAGGACTACGTGCTGGTGGTGGATGCGAACTTCCCCTCCGGCGCGCAGGTCATCCTGCCCAAGATCAAGCAACTCACGGAAAAGCCGATCAAGTTCGCCTTCGACACGCACCACCACGGCGACCACGCCTACGGCAACCAGGTCATGCACGAGGCGGGAGCGACCATCGTGGGCCACGCGGGCGTGCTGGCCGAGATGAAGAAATACGAGACGAACCATTTCACCGGCAAAGGCCCCGGCCGTTGGGAAGACGCGGCAAAAGGCCGCAAGGACGTGGCCGCCAGCAAGCTTCGCCCGCCCGACGTGCTCTTCGAGCAGAAGATGGCGTTCGACGACGGCACGCACCGCGTCGAGCTGCTGCACTTCGGCGTGGCGCACACGCACGGCGATGGTTGGGCGTGGCTGCCCAAGGAGCGCATCGTCTTCACCGGCGATGCCTGCGTGAACGGCCCCTACAATTACACCGGCGACGGCAACCTCCACGAGTGGGTGAAGACCCTCGACAAAGTCATCGCGCTCAAGCCGCTGAAGGTCTGCCCCGCGCACGGTCCCATGGGCGGCCCCGAGGTGCTCGAGAACCAACAGCGTTACTTCAAGTCCATCCTCACCGAGGTGAAGAAGCTCAAGGACGCCGGCAAGACCGCCGCCGAAGTGCAGGCCGCCGCCGACACGATCAAGGAAACGCTGCGCAAGGACGACCGCATCGCGATCTACATCGGCCAGTTCTTCCCCATGCAGGTGGAGAAAGCCTGGACCGAAATGGGCGGCGCAGCCTTCCCGGCGAAGAAACAGGCGCAGGCGGAGCCGGTGAGGCTGAAGGGCGAAACGTTGGTTGCGACCGGTAACTGAGCGACGCCGGAAATCAACCCGCTCCATGTCTGACTCCCGGCTCAAGGCCCGCTTCGACGTTTTCTACGCACTGCGTGTCTATCTCCCGTTTTCGCATGCCGCACGCAGTGTCCGCGCCACGAGCCGGGCACTGCGCGGGAAGGTGAACCGCCACCAGCAGGCTACGCGCCTGCCTGACGCGCCGTGGCACCAGCTGTTTCCGTCGCGGCCGGCCGTCCTCGTCGAGGCCGCGAAGGCCAACGGCAACGTGCGCGTGAGCGAACTGGCTGTGCTCGCCAAGGCCGCGGCTGCGGTCACGCCTGGCCGCGAGATCGTCGAGATTGGCACCTTCGACGGGCGCACCACGCTCAACCTCGCGGTGAACTCCGCCCCCGCCACGCCGGTCTTCACGCTGGACCTGCCGCCGGATGTGACGACGAAGTTCGCGCTGGCCCAGGGTGAGCGCGGCTTCGTGGAGAAGCCTGCGCCCGGCGAGCGCTACCGCCGCGCCGGTCCGCTGTGGAAGGACAGCACGGCCAAGATCACGCAGTTGCTCGGCGACTCGGGCACGTTCGACTGGTCAGCGCATTTCGGGAAGGCCGGGCTGGTCTTCGTGGACGGCTCGCACGCCTACGACTACGCCAAGCACGACACGGAGATGGCTTTCAAAATGGTCGCTCCCGGCGGGATGGTGCTGTGGCACGATTACGGCGTGTGGGAAGGTGTCACCCGCGCATTGGAAGAGCTCGAAACGGAGCGCAACCTCGGGCTGAAACAGGTGCGCGGGACGAGCTTGGTGTTCTGGCGCAATGGCGAAGCCAACCAAGAATAGGAGACGACGTCAGGAGTCTCAGACTTTCTGCCAAACCGGAACCATGCAAAGTTCCCACAAGCACCGACGAGCTGGTATTTCGCACAAGCTTTTCTCCCTCACCCCGGCCCTCTCCCGCTGGGAGAGGGAGAAACTCACTCCGCTTTCTGCCAACCGGGATGCCACAGCACTTCGAGCGCTGACTGACTTGCTCCCTCTCCCAGCGGGAGAGGGCCTGGGTGAGGGAGAGCGGCACCTTGGCACCGAACGCTTGCGACGTCACAGCGTGCGAAGATATGAAGCGAGACTTCTCACGTCGTCTCCTACGTGGGGTTCCGTCGCCTGCGCTGCGGCCTGCACGTTGCTGCTCCTCGTTGCCTTCGCGGCCACCGCCGCGCCACGTCTGACCTCGCCGAAGGAGTTCCTCGGCTTCAACCTCGGCGATGATTACCATCTGCCAAACTACACCCAGCTCGTCGGCCATTGGGAGCGCCTGGACCGCGAGTCGGACCGGCTGAAGGTCGTGCCCATCGGGCTGACCGAGGAGGGGCGCACGATGGTCATGGGCATCGTCACCTCGCCCGCGAACCATCGGCGGCTCTATGGCTTCAAGGACTCCGTGCGCCGGCTCGCGCTCGGCGAGGCCACTACGTCGGATGCACGGCGGCTCGCGGAGGAGGGCCGCGCGGTGGTGTGGATTGACGGCGGGCTGCACGCGACCGAGACGCTCGGCTTCACGCAGTTGATGGAGACGCTCTGGCAGTTTGTCAGCCGCGACGACGCGGAGACGCGGCGCATCCTCGACGACTGCATCATCCTATTCGTGCCCGCGAACCCCGACGGCATCGAGCTGGTCGCCAACTGGTATATGCGTGAGGCGGACCCGAAGAAGCGCTCCGTCGCCGGGCTGCCGCGCCTCTACCAGAAATACATCGGCCACGACAACAACCGCGACTTCTTCGCCTGCGTGCAGTCGGAGTCCAAGGCCCTCAACCGCATCCTCTACCGCGAGTGGTTCCCGCAGATTCTCTACAACCACCACCAGTCCGGCCCGCCGGGTGCGGTCATGTTCGCGCCGCCGTTCCGCGACCCGGCGAACTACAACGTGGACCCGCTGGTCACCAGCGGCATTGACGCCGTGGGCGCAGCGATGATGCAGCGCTTCCTGGCCGAGGGAAAACCGGGCGTGACCGTCCGCTCCGGCGCGCGCTACTCGACGTGGTGGAACGGTGGCCTGCGCACCACGGCTTACTTCCACAACATCATCGGCCTGCTCACCGAAACCATCGGCAGCCCCACGCCGATGACGATTCCGTTCCTGCCGGACAAGCAGCTTTCCAAGGCCGACTACCTCGCGCCCATCGCGCCGCAGCGCTGGCATTTCCGGCAGTCGGTGGATTACTCCGTGACCGCGAACTACGCGGTGCTGGACTACGCCTCGCGCCAGCGCTCGACGCTGCTGCTCAACGCGTGGCGCATGGCCCGCACCGCCATCGAACGCGGCAGCCGCGACAGTTGGACTGTGACGCCCAAACTCGTCGAACACGCCGCGAAGGAGCGCAAAGGCAGCCCCTTTCTCTCCAACTCTGCAACCAACGAGTTCAAACGCCTGCTGCAAGACCCGGCGAAGCGCGACCCGCGCGCCTACATCCTCCCGGCGAACCAGCGTGACTTCCCGACGGCCGTGAAGTTCGTCAACACACTGCTGGAAACCGGCGTGCAGGTGCATCGCGCGACGGCGGATTTCGTGCTCGGCACGAACCGGTATCCCGCCGGCAGCTACGTGGTGAAGTGCGCGCAGCCATTCCGCGCGCATGCGCTGGACATGTTCGAGCCGCAGGACCATCCGAATGACTTCGCCTACCCCGGTGCCGCGCCGACCGCGCCGTATGACATCGCGGGCTGGACGCTGGCGTTGCAGATGGGCGTGAAGTTTGACCGCGTGCTGGAAAACTTTGATGGGCCGCTTGAGGAAGTGGGCCACACGGCGACGCCCCTGACCGGACTAGTCTCCAATGCCCAAGGAGCCGAAGCGTTCTTCCTCAACCCGGCGCAAAACAACGCGTTCATTGCCGTCAACCGCCTGCTCGCGTCAGGGGAGGAAGTGATCCGGATCGCGAAAACATTTCGGGTGCAGTGGGCCGGTCCCTCGAACATGCAGCACGACGTTAATTTCACCGCCGGCTGGTTCTGCTTGAAAAAACAGCCGGCGACACAAGCCCGGGTCGAAAAGCTCGCGACCGAGTTGGGCGTGAACTTCACGGGCGTTGGGTTGTGGCCCGGACCCGGCCTGTCGCCGGGAGGGAGCGTTGTCACCGTTCCCCTTGTGGCTGACACAAAGGGCAACCGATTCAATATCAACAAAGCAACCTACTTGAAGGCTAGTTCAACGCCTGCAGTGTCCAAGCCACCCCGCATCGGCCTGTGGGACCGCTACGGCGGCTCGATGCCCTCGGGCTGGACGCGCTGGGTGCTGGAGCGGTTTGAGTTTCCGTTTCAGGTCGTGTTGCCGCCGGAGTTGGACCGGGGAAACCTGCGCGAGAAGTTTGACGTGCTGCTTTTCGTGGACGGCGCGATTCCCGCCTACACGCGAGGCTCCGGCTCAACCACGAACACCGCCAGCACGACATCCGCTTCCACGGGCGATGCGCCTGCCGACACCAGCGGAGACGTTCGCGAGGAATCGCTGCCGTCCGAGTATCGCGGCCAACGCGGCAGTGTCACGGTGGCGAAGACCATCCCGCAGCTCCGCAAGTTTCTCGAAGACGGCGGCACCATCCTGACCATCGGCAGTTCCACGAGCCTCGCGCGGCATCTGGACTTGCCCATTGCGAACCACCTCACCGAGCCCGGCAAGACCACGCCGTTGCCACGCGAGAAGTTTTACGTGCCCGGCTCCGTGCTGCGCGCCCGCGTGGACACGTCACATCCGCTCGCGTGGGGAATGGACCAGGATGCCGACGTGTTCTTCCAAGCCAGCCCAGTCTTCCGCTTCACGGACAAGGCGATGTCAGGACAACTCAACTGCGTCGCGTGGTTCAACTCCCCGAAACCGCTGCGCAGCGGGTGGGCTTGGGGACAGGAGCACTTGGACAACGGGATCACAATTGCCGAGGCGCGGGTGGGCAAGGGGCGCCTGGTGCTCTACGGCCCGGAGATCGCCTTCCGCGCGCAACCGCACGGGACATTCAAGCTGCTCTTCAACGGCCTGTGGCTCGGCGCGCTCACTCCGCCGTGAGCGCGGCTGGCCGCTTCAGGGATGGAGTTCCCGAACGCCGCCCTTGAGGCCGTTCAGTATCTTCACCTCGGCGTCAGTCAGCGCGCGGTTGAACACGGCGAGGTCGTCGAGATGGCCCACGTAGGACGCGCCCAGCACAAGCTGCACAGCGTCCGGATTCCAGCCGAGCGTGAGGTCCCAGTTTTCGATTTTGCCCATCAGGGCACCATTAAGGTAGAGCCGGCCCACGGGTTTCTTCGCCTTGTCATTCACGTTTTCCAGCGTGAAGACGGCGTGCGTCCACGCCTCGCGCGAGAAGGGCGCGCGCTTGAGGTTCACGGCGGGGCGCTGGGCATCGGTCATCTTCGCCCAGTCGAGCTTGTTGGGGTTCCAAATCTGCTCCAGCGGCCGGATGGCGAAGCGGAACTCGCGCGGCATCTCATCCTTGGACCATTCGAGGAAGATGAAGCCCTTCTTCGTGTCGTCGCCGACGATCTGCACGGGATCGCAATAACCCGGCTCGAGATCCTTGTCCGGGTCCAGCCGCAGCCAGACGGAGACGGATGCGCTCCAGTTTTTGTCGTTGTAGCCGAGCACGCCCGCGCCCTTGAAGCGCGGCTGAGTCGTCCCCTTCTTCGTGAAGTGCAGCCCGCCGCCGAAGCGTCCATCGGGAACGAGCCGCAGCTCCTCGTTTGCCGCGAGCGGCACGGTGCCCTGCTTGGTGCGGGCTAACGCGCCTTTCTCCCCGCGCGAAAAGTCAGCGTCGAAACCTTTGTCAAACGAGGCGTGAAAGGTGAGCGCCTGTTTGAGCGCGGTGGCAGTTTGCGCCTGGGCGAGGCCGGGCAGCGCCAGCAACGCGAGCAGGAGAATGGAGGCGGGGTGTTTCATGGATTTGGTCATGGTGGAGTTTGGACGCAGAAGAGAGGGAAAACTTGCAGCAGCTTGAGGATCACTTGCTGGGCGCGGATGCCGTCGGTTGTAACGCGACCGCCGGAGCCTTCAAAGTCGGCTCGCCCTTCAGCAGTCCGAGCCGGACCAGAAAGCGGTCCGCTGCGATGAGTGTGGCGCTTTGCCACGGGTCGCGGTTGAAGAATCCGTGCGGCTGGCCGGCGGCGAAATGCTGCTCCGTGGTCGTGTTGCCCACCGAGCGCAACTTCGCGTGCGCCGCGTGCCACCCAGGCAGCCAGGTGTCCTCCGTGCCGTAAAACGCGATGGCGGGCGCGATGTCCTTCCGCAAAAAGCGCAGGACGTCCACCTCCGCGTCCTTGCTGTCATCGGGCGCAAAGGCGGGATTGAACCACAGATAAGCCACGACGCTCGTGTCGAAGCCCGCCGGGTCGGCCGGGTCGTTGAGGCCGGGATTGAGGGTCGCCAATGCGGAGATGTGCCCGCCTGCCGAGCCGCCGCCGGTAATGATGCGCGCCGGGTCCACGCCAAACTCGCCGGCGTGCTGCTTGAACCAACGGAGCGCGCTCTTCGCATCGGTGATGCAGGCGCGTTTGCGCGTCTCGCCGGCCGGGAGTTTAGCCGCCTCATCCTTCGTGAGCATCCGATACTCGGCCGTGGCGCACACCAGGCCGCGACTGGCAAAGTAAGCGCAGGCCGTGCGGAACTGGCTCAAGCTGCCGCCGCTCCAGCCACCGCCGTGAAAGAGCAGCAGCCCCGGCACCTTCGCCTTCGTCGCGTCGTGGTTCGGCGGGAAATAAATCTCCAGCTCGCGCGGCTTGCCGGCGGATTGCTTGTAAGTCATGCGCCTGCCGGGCGGCCCGTCGAAGGTGGCCGCCGATGCGCTACACACGGCGAACGCGCAGAGAACGAGGAAAAGTTGCTTCATGAGGTGAATCGAGTTGGCATGAGTTGGGCGAGGGAAGACCAAATCTTTGGCGCTTGCTTCGGTTGGTTCACCGCGTCGGTGGAGTTGAGGGACTGGCCGAATTGACCCGTATGAAATTCAGCATCGCCCGCCGGCCCGGATCGTCGGGCTGGTCCAGCTTGCTCGCGATGGTGCCGTGGTTGCGGTCGGCAACCATCTCGCCGACCACGCCTTTGTTTCCCGCGCCCTGCATCATCGCCACGAAGTAGGCGTTCTCCTCCGCGCGCGCGACCATGTCGCGGTCAGCGTAGAGCACGAGCATCGGCGGGGTGTCCTTGCGGATGTAATGCACCGGCGCGGCGGCATCGGCGGTGACGGAGTTCTTGGCCAAGCCGCGCTCTTCCCGCACCGTGTAATGCGTCATGGTCTGTCCGCTCACGGGGATGTAGCCCGCGATGGCGGCAGGCTTCACGCCGACAGCGGTGAGGTAACGCACGTCCATCCCGAGCATGAACGCGAGGTAACCGCCCGCCGAATGCCCACCGACGAAGAGCTTCGCCGGGTCGGCCCCGTGCTGCGTCATGTTCGCCTGCGCCCAGGCGACCGCCGCGGCCGCATCCTCCACGTAGGCCGGGAACTTCGCCTGCGGGCTAAGGCGATAGTTCGGCACGACGACCGCGATGCCCGCCCGGGCGAAGCTGCGCGCGATCAGCGGCGTCTTCACGGAGTCCTCGGGCGTGCCGGCCTTGTCGCCCTTTTGCAAACCGCCGCCGTGGAACCACACCAGCGTGGCGAAGCCCTTGCCTGCGGGCGGCAGGTAAACATCCAGCCTGCAGCGGGCGCGCTCGTAGTCGGTGAGCGCGGCTCCTTGCTTGTAGGCAATGTCGGTGAGCACGCGCACGCCACCCGGTGTTTGGGCAACAAGCCAAACAGGCAGCACGGCTAACAAAAGGGCGGCGCTCCAGAAGACCGAGCCGCGGTGGACGATCCGGGACAGTCTGAGCCCAACCCCGTGCGACCGCGAGCCAGTCAATAGGGAGCACGCACACCCTCGTCCGTGACCCGCGCTGCGGACGTGGGCGTCTGCGCTCCAACTTGAGGTATCTCTTGCGGGCGAGAGGTTTGGCAAAATCATGGCGGCAGAACGGTGGAGGAAACTAACTAGAGCGCCGAGAATCCTTTGCTTTGGTGCGCGAAGCAACTCGGCTCGCCTTCTTGGTCTCTACGACACGCACCGTAATCACGTCGCCGATGGCAAGCCGCTGGGCCGACTTCCATTTCAGATGATGGTCATCTTTCGGGTTGGGGCGCGAAGTAAGCCCGCCGACTGAATAGTGAACTTCGCTGGATGTTTCATCGGGCCGATAAGGGACAGATTTTCGCCCGAGTTTTCCACAGGCGGTTATGATGGTGCTCAAGACTCCCAAATCCTCCGCACCTGCCACACAGACGCGCTTTCCGTTCACGCTGACTTCGAAGGCAATCATTTGAACTTGGTTTATTCGGATGGGGTTACTGTTTTTTTCCCTTCTTCTTCGCGGGCGCTTCGTCGCCTTTGGCTTTGCCGCCGTTCGGACTCAAGGTCTTCCACCAGTCAGGGCCTTCGGCTTCGACGGCGGCGTTGTGTTTGAGGAGTTGCTCGCGCAGCGCGGCGAAACGCTGCGGTTCGGCTGACTTGAGGTCGGTGGCTTCGGCTGAATCAGTCTTGAGGTTGTAGAGCTCGAACTCGGTCAGCTCGGCGTTCGCGAGGATTTTCCAGTCGTCCACGCGCATCGCGATTTTTGCGTTCGGAGCCATGTGCAAGCGCCAGTAAAGCGGCTGCGGGCGGTCGAGCTTCGCGACTTTGCCGGTGAGTGCGGGCAGCACGTCCACGCCGTCGAGCACGCGGCCGGCGGGCGGCTTCACGCCCGCGATGCCGAGCATCGTGGGGAACACGTCGCTGCCGATGACAGGCACTTCGCTGACGGAGCCGGCGGGGATTTTGCCGGGCCAACGCGCGAGGCCCGGCACGCGGATGCCGCCCTCGTGCATCGAACGCTTGCGGTCGCGCAAGCCGCCGGTTGAACCGCGCCCGGGCGTGGTGGTGCCGTTGCCTTCCGGACCGTTGTCTGAGGTGAAGAACACGAACGTGCTGTCCGCGAGCTTTTGCTCGTCGAGCGCCTTCATGAGCTGGCCGAACGCGAAATCCATCTGCGTCACGTTCGCGTGATGCTCGCGCTGCACGTCGTCGGCGAGGCCGGGGTAAAGCGCCTTGAATTTCGGGTCGGACTTAATTGGGTAATGCGGCTCGTGCGTCCACACGGCGAGGAAGAACGGCTTGGCCGGGTCGCGCTTCTCCTTCAGCCACGTCACCGCCTCGCTGACCACGAGCGGCGCAGCATAACCTTCGAGCCGTCCGACGGGCTGGCCGTTGCGGACGAAGTTGCTTGGGTTCTCGTGCGACGGGCCGGCGTTGTTCTGCGTGGCCATCCACCAATCGTAGCCGTGGTCGCCGGGCTGCGGCTGCGCGGGGTTGTTGAAGAGGCCGTTCAAGTGCCACTTGCCGCTGTGGCAGGTTGCGTAGCCCGCGCCTTTGAGCAGCTTGGGTAAAGTGATTTCGCTCGTGCGCAGATGCACCGGCGCACCCTCGGCGATCCAAGTGTAAACGCCATTCCGATGCGGCGTGCGCCCGGTGAGCAGCGATGACCGCGACGGCGAGCACACGCCGCTGGCGGAGTAACACTGCGTCAGCCGCACGCCCTGCTTCGCGAACGCGTCGAGGTTCGGCGTCTTGATGACGGGATGGCCGAAGCACGCGAGGTCACCCCAACCGAGATCATCGGCGAGGAACAGGATGAGATTGGGTTGCGCGGCGCGCGTGGCTAACCCGGCAAAACTGGCCGCCATGACCACGGAGAAGAGCCATTTCATTGTGCTAAAGGGGTTTTACTGGAAGGTTGAGCGATGGGCCTGGAGCGATGAAAGGCGGTTTATTTCGCCGGCGGCAGATATTTCACGAGGTCGCGCAAGGCCACGACTTGGCAGCCGGTTTCCTTGAGATGGCGGAAGTAGGCTTCGAACTTCTCCGGGGTAGTGTTAACCCACGGATGCTTCACGTCCGGCACGCCGTGAAAGGTCATCACGGCGATCTTCCCGCCACGAGCGAGCGCCACGGCGGCCTTGAACTGCTCCAGCGTGCTGTCGGGCTTGCCATCGAATGCCTGCGGCAGCAGGAGCGGATCATCCTGCGCGGGATCAAAGGCCCGGGCACCACCCGCGCGGGCAAAGCGGTAACTCCGCTCGCGCAGGAGTTTGGCTGCGGCCTCGCTCGTCGCGTAGCCGGGATAGCAGAAGCTCATGGGACGCGGGATGCCAAACTTGGCGCACTGCTGCTCGATGTATTCCACGTCGGCGAGGAGCTGTTCGGGCTTCTGCCGGGGCACGCCGGTGTGGCGGCGCGTGTGGTTGCCGATCTCAAAGCCGTCGTCGTGCAGCTTCCGAATCTGCTCCCAGGTCATGTAGTTGGTTTTGTCGGTGAGGAACTCAAACCCCTCCGTGATGAAGAAGGTCGCGCCAAACCCATGCTTCTTCAGGAGCGGGCCGACGAAGGTGGCATGGCTTGCCACCGAGTCGTCGAAGGTGAGCGCCACCAGCTTGTCGGGCACCGGCTCGGCAGCGGACAGAGCGACGGCGGCGAACAACAGGGAAAGCCATTTCATGACAGTGAGATGCTCGTGGTTCTCGGCAGCCGGGGCGACGGCTACTTGGTGCTGACGGTGCCGAGCAACTGCTTGGCCTCCGCCGCGCCGATTTCGCGCACGAAGAGGTTCCGCCACCGGATCTCGCCGCCGTGCGTTTGGAGCATGATCGGCCCCTTGGCAGGCAGGGGTTTGGCGCGATCCCAGTAGTTTTCCATCACTGCGCCGTCCACGACGAGCTTGTCATTGAGCCAGACCCACGTGCGGTCACCGACCTGGCGGATGCGGAAGCTGTTCCATTCGCCGAACGGCTTGTCCGCCAGCACAAGCGGGTCGCGGCCGGGCTTGCCGGGCGTGTTGTTGAAGAGGCCGCCGGGACCGAGGTGCGGCTTGCGCGTGGGGTTCTTCTCGTTGAACTCCTGGTTCTTATCCCAGATCTGCACCTGCGGAGTGCCGCGCAGATAGATGCCGCTGTCGGCCTTGGCGACGGTTTTGTATTCGATGTGCAGCTCGATGTCGCCGAACTCCTCTTCGGTGGTCGCGTAAGGCCCGGTGCCGCTGTTGACCAGTTCACCGTTCTCCACGGTCCAGTGCTTCGGGAAATCCGCCCGCTGCTGCTTGAGGTTCGCGTCTTTCTTTTCGCCGGTGAGCTTGGCGGAGGCATGCGGATTCCAGCCATACCAGCCGGCGAGGTCTTTGCCGTTGAACAGGGCACGGAAGCCCGTGGGCGGCTGCGGGGCGGCGGCTTGCAGGGAGGTGTGGGCGGCGATGACCAGGGCAGCGAGCGTGAGGAGGCTTGGTTTCATGTGTTTTGCGTTCCCTCTTTGAAGCAGCCAACCACAGCGGCCATCAAGCGATTTCGCGGCCGGAGCGGATGCGCCACCCTCAGTCACTGCGCACCAGGTCGCCCACCCGGGCGTCGCCGATGGAAATGTCCGCCGCGAAGTTCGCGCCGCGCGACTGGTTCGAGACGACGACCACGCCAACCTTCTGGCCGTCGCGGTAGACATTGAGCGCGGTGTCCGCCGGGGGCAGGCGGCCGATGACGCCCTCAATCACGATGTATCTGAGCGGCGCGTTGACGAGCACGACCTTGCCCGTGAAAGCGGCGACCGGCTCGATGACCGGCACGGGCGGGGGCTGGCCTTTCGCCGGCTTGGGCGGGGCGGTGGATTTGGCCTTGGCCTTGCCGCTCGGAGTGCCGTCCTTTACGCCAGACGGGCCAGCGCAGCCGGCGACCACCAGTAAAGCCAGCAACGGAGCAGGTATCAGGCGCATGGGCGCGAATAAGCACCTGCCGCGGGGCCGGGTCAATGGGCAAAATCCCGAGTCTGGCGGACTGGCGTGAAAAGAATTCTGGCTCCGGTGCGGTTCGCTGCTAATTTCCGCCGTGCCCGCGACACGTCCAATGTGCGGGCCGTCAAATACCCAGCTTATGGAAACCGCCATTGCCCCCGCCTCCGCCGTGGACGAAAAAATCCGCGACCTCTGCCAAGCCATCCTTGACCGCCCCGACTTCGCCGAACTGCGCCGGCGCATCGACGCCTTCATGGCCGACGAAAAGGCCAAATACGAATACCAGATGCTCAACGACTCCGGTGCGCTGCTACAGCAGAAACAGCAATACGGCGTGGAAATCTCGGCGGACGAAGTCGGCCGCTTCGAGGCGCTGCGCGACAGCTTCATGAAGAACCCGGTGGCCACCGAGTTCCTTGACGCGCAGCAGGAGGTTTCCCGCGTGCAGGACGCGATCATGAAGCACATCCACAAGACCTTCGAGCTGGGCCGCGTGCCGACCGTGGATGACATGAACGACGGCAGTTGCTGCTCCGGCCACGGCTGCGGCTGCGGCTGAACCGTCCGCCGGTCACTTGGGTTGTGGCGCGGAATCCCGCTCGATGCGTGCCCGGAGACACGCGGGGCAAAGACAGTCGGCGTCCGCATCGGTCGGCATCGCCACGCGAGGAATCTCCATGCACCAGCAGGTGTTCGCACCGCAGTGGGCGAGGCACGCAAAGGCCGCGCCGCACTCGGGGCAGCCTTTCTGTTCAGCGTGGCGGCTCATGGGGCGGACGGTAGCCGACGAGTTGGGGAGGCGGAAAGACTTCCGTGCCTCCGCGTCCTGACCTCGGCGGCTACGAGCTCTGGTCAGAACGTCGCGGTGACACCGAGTTGGAAGCTGATTCCCGGCGCGGGGTTATGGCGCACCACGGACGGCGGCGGGAAGGGGAAGGTCGCGGTGGGAAACTGCTCGTAGAGTCTGTCGAGCAAGTTGTTGACGGCCGCGTAGGTCGTGAGGTTCTTCCACTGGTAGCTCAACTTCGTGTTCACGACCGTGTAAGTGTTCGCAGGGAGCAGGTTGGGCAAGTCGTTGAAGCGGCGCTGGCCGGTGACGTAAACGGACTCGATGCGCCAGAGCCAGCCGGCGGCGGGGCGGAAGTTGATGCCGCCGTTCAACTGCCACTCGGGCACGAGCACTTGCCGCTGGCCCGCGTAGGTGCCGCTGGTGAAGTGCGCGTCGGAATAGGCGGTGTTGAAGGTGATCTCCGCCCAATCCACGGGCTGGGAGTTGAGGCTCAACTCGACGCCGGTGCGGATGGCGTCCGCGCTGCCAGCGGCGCCGGCGGCGGGGTCGGAGAAAATGTCGTCGTCCACCCAGCTGTGATAATAGGCGAGGCTGCCGCCGAGGAGCTTGTGCTGTTGGTGGCGGAGGCCGAGCTCAATGGTCCGAGCGTTGACCGGCACCAGCGCGGGGTTGCCGAAGAAGCGCGGATCCGCGCTGACCACGTCATTCGCGCTCGGCAGACGGTAGGCTTGCGAGAGTGAGACCCACGCGGAGGACTTTTCAGCAAACTCGTAAGTGAGGCTGCCTTTCGGGCTCCACACGTTGTTCTCCTTGCCGCCGGTGAAGGCGGGAAAGGCGAACGGCACGTTCATGAAGGTGCTGCGATGGTCGAAGCGCACTCCAGCGGCGAGGGACAGCTTCGGCGTAAGTTGCAGCGTGTCCTGCGCGAAGAAACTGAGGGTCGAGGAATCGTGAACCGTCGTGCCGAAGCCGATTTGCGTGAAGTCCTGCCGCACCGCTTCGGCTCCGAACGTGAGGGCGTTTGCGCGCTGCCACGGTTCGGTCAGCCAGTCCACTTGCAGCGTGCCGCCGTAGCTGGGCTGCGTGGTGGTGATGTTAGCGAAGCCGACGTTGAAGCCGTTGTCCTTCGTCGCGAAGGCCTTCGCGTTCACCGTCCACGCATCGTCGAAGGATTTTTGATAACCAATCCAGCCGCGATGCAGCTCCTGCTCGAAGAGAAACTGCGTGGCCCCGCGCTGGCGCGGGTTCGCCGCGAACTGCGCGGGCGTGAGGAGGTCGGGGTTTTCGCTGTGCTCGTCGTGGAACTGGTAGCTGAAGGTGAAGCGCCCCGCCGGGGTTTCGAGGGAGGGTTTGGCGAGGAAATTCCAGCCGCGATAATTGGCGCCGTTACGCCAGCCAGCCCACTCGTTGCGGCTGCCGGTGATGACGTAGCTGAAGGCGTTCGTGCGCCCGCTCGCGGCGAAGTTGCCTTGGTAGTAGCCGAGATTGCCAACGCTCGCGCCGAGGCTGCCGGAGAAGGGTTTTTCCGCGGCCGCCTTCGTGATGATGTTGATGACGCCCGCCGCCGCGCCTTCGCCGTAAGTTGTCGAAGCACCGCCGCGAATGATTTCCACGCGTTCGATGGCGGAGAGCGGCACGGAATTCCACAGGAAGAAGCCGAGGCCCGCGTCGTTCACCCGCACGCCGTCCACGAGGATGAGCGCGCCCGCCTTGTCGCCGTAGCCGCGCAGACTGAACGGCGCGGCCTGGCCGCCGAAGCCAATGGAATCGAGGGAGGAAAAGCCCGCCTGCTGTTGCAACAACTCGGGCAGCGTGAAGGCCGGTGACCGCGCAATGGTCTCGCGCGTGATGACGCTCACATTCGCCGCGACTTTCTCCACTGCGACCGTTTGCTCCGGCAACCGCGTGGCGGTGACGACGACGGCGGGCAACGCGGCCGGGGCATTGGTCTTCGCTTCCTGCGCGACAGCTGCCCCCGAGAGGACCGCGAGGAGCGGAGTGAGGATGGCGCGGACGAAGCGCTGTTCGCTGACTGCTGACTGCTGACTGTTGACTGCTGTTTTCATTCTGGTCTTTCACTGCGAGCCCCGCGCGGGTTCTTCGGCGCACGGAGCGGGTTGAACTGGAGACCAGATGGGAGGTGAAAACGAAAACGCCTTCACCCTCGCAAATCGGAGAATGAAGGCATCTCAAAATCCCGCCGAAGACAGTTCGTCGGGCTGGCCTCATCCTTCTCTTTGTCGGAGAAGCGGGCACGCGCACAGGCGCACGCCCTGACGAGCGCTGACAAGCCGGTATCCTGACTCCGGGCCTCAAACCTCGCTCCCGCCTTCCCGGCCTTCAGCCAGTGGCAATGGGAGTTCGTAGCCCGTCACAGTGGCGCAACCGTCCCCGGTTCTCACGGGGTTCCCTGCACTTGTAAGCGGTATGCTGGCGGATTTTTCCGCCGCTCAAAGAACTGCCGCTCTTGTAGGCGCGCACTGTCCCGCTGCCAAGCAATTCCTTCGGCGTGCCCACCGGCTTGCACTTCACCCGGCCGGGCATTACCGTCCGCGCACCAATGAACGAACCTAGAAACAGCCTGCTGGTCCCAATGGTGGTGGAGCAGACCGGTCGCGGCGAGCGCGGCTACGACATCTATTCCCGCCTGCTCATTGACCGCATCATCTTCCTCGGCACGCCGGTGGACGACATGGTGGCCAACGTCATCATCGCCCAGCTCCTCTTCCTCCAGATGAACGACCCCAAGAAGGACATTCATCTCTACATCAACTCCCCCGGCGGCAGCGTCACGGCAGGCCTCGCCATTTACGACACGATGCAGTTCATGACCTGCGACGTGAACACCTACTGTGTGGGTCAGGCGGCGAGCATGGGCGCGGTGCTGCTCTGCGGCGGCACGAAAGGCAAGCGCCACGCGCTGCCGAACTCGAACATCATGATTCATCAGGTGCTCGGCGGCGCAGAGGGCCAGGCCAGCGACGTGGAAATCCGCGTCAAATACATGCTCAAGCTCAAGCAGCGCCTCAACGAAATCATCGCCAAGCACACCGGCCAGCCGGTGGACGTGGTCGAGAAAGCCTGCGACCGCGACAATTTCATGTCCGCCGCCGAGGCAAAGGCCTTCGGCCTCGTGGACGAAGTCGTCGCCAACCGGAAGGAAATCCCCGGCCTCCCCGAGAAAAGCAGCGTGGCGAACTAACCCACCTCCGAGTTCCGCTTGCCGCCATCAAAATGGCCCGCCCCCACAACCTCACCCTCTGCTCCTTCTGCGGCAAATCCCATGCCGAGGTGAAGAAGCTCATCGCCGGACCCGGCGTTTACATCTGCGACGCCTGCATCCTCGTGTGCAAGGGTGTGCTCGACAAGGAGCTCGCCACCGACACCAAGCGCACCACGCCCAAGCTCAAGATTCCCAAGCCCAGCGTCATCAAGGCCGAACTCGACCGCTACTGCATCGGCCAGGACCACGCCAAGAAGACCTTGGCCGTCGCGGTCCACAACCACTACAAGCGCATCATCCACGAGCGCAAAGCCACTGGCGGTGCCAAGGGCGAGTCACGCGAGCTGAAGGCCGACGACGTGGAGATTGAGAAGAGCAACATCCTGCTCATCGGCCCCACCGGTTCGGGGAAGACGCTGCTGGCCCGCACACTGGCCCGCATCCTCGACGTGCCCTTCGCCATCGCAGATGCCACCACGCTCACCGAGGCCGGCTACGTGGGCGAAGACGTGGAGAACATCATCCTGCGGCTTCTCCAATCCTGCGATTACGACGTGGGCCGCGCGCAGGTCGGCATCGTCTACGTGGACGAGATCGACAAGATTGCCCGCAAGACCGAGAACGTCTCCATCACCCGCGACGTGTCCGGCGAAGGCGTGCAGCAGGCGCTGCTCAAGATGTTAGAAGGGACGGTTTGCAACGTCCCGCCCACCGGCGGCCGCAAGCATCCGCAGCAGGAATACATCAAGGTGGACACCACCAACATCCTGTTCATCTGCGGCGGCGCCTTCGTGGGGCTGGACAAGATCATCCAGCGCCGGCTCGGCAACCGCATCATGGGCTTCGGGGCGGCAAGCCAGCAGCACTTGAGCTCCGTGGAAAAGCGCGAAGTGCTGGCCAAGGTCGAGCCCGAGGACCTGCTGGGCTTTGGCTACATCCCCGAGCTGATCGGCCGGCTGCCGATGGTCACAGCGCTTGAAGAACTCACCGAGGACCAGCTTGTCACCATCCTCACCGAGCCGCGCAACGCGCTCGTGAAGCAATACGGCAAGCTCCTCGGCATGGAGGACGTGACCCTCGAAATCACGCCCGACGCGCTGCATGAACTCGCCGCGCAGGCCATCAAGAAGGGCACCGGCGCACGCGCCCTGCGCGGCCTGCTGGAGAAGCTCATGCTCGACGTGATGTATGAGATCCCCGGCGCGAACGACGTGGAGAAGGTGACGATCACCGCCGCCGTCGTGCGCGGCGAACAGCCCCCCATTGTGCAGCGCAAGCCTGCGCAGGCGGCGGCGTAAGCTGCGGCGGTCGGGTCATCCCACCGGCAGCGTGATGGTGAAACACGTGCCCTTCCCGGGCTTCGATGCCACCGTCACCTCGCCCCGGTGGGTTTCCACCACCCGCGCGACGATGGCCAGCCCAAGCCCGGTGCCCTTGGCCTTCGTGGTTTCCAGCAAGGAACTGAACGCCCGTCGCCGCTGTTCCTCCGTCATGCCCGACCCGGTGTCTGCAAATTCAATCACCACCTGGGCCGGCTCCCGGCGCGGCCGCGGCGGCCGCATGCCACGGGTGGTGATGCTGAGCCGGCCACCCTCCGGCATGGCCTCCACGGCGTTGAGCGTGAGATTGAGAAAGGCCTGCTCCAGCTGCGTCGCATCACCCTGGATTGCCGGCAGCTGCGGGTCCAAATCCCGGACGACCTCGACCCGGTGCTGCCGGAGCTTGTGCCGGGTGAGCAGGCTCAAGTCATCGAGCAGTTGGTTCACGTTCACGGGTGCCAGCCGCGGCTCGGTGCTGCGGGCAAAGTCCAGGATCTGTTCCACCACCCGGTTCAGGTGATCCATTTTCTCGCCCATGATCTTGGTATCCTGCCCGCGCGGATCACCGGGCGGGAACTTCAGGTCCAGCGAGTGGTAGAGCATCTTCATCACCGTGAGGGGATTGCGGATCTCGTGCGCGACCTCGGCGGCCAGCAGGCCCAGCGCGGAGAGACGCTCGTTCTGCCGGAGCTGCTCCTCCACATCCACGATGCGCTCGTAGAGCCGGGCCTTCTCGATGGCGATACCGGAAAGCTCTGCGAGCGCAGCAAGGATACGGACTTCCTCATTGGAAAAAGTATGCGGCCGGGCCTTGTAGACATTCAGCACGCCGAGCGCCTGCCCGCCGAAGAGCAACGGCACGCTCAACAAGGCCACCAACCCCTCCTGCCGGGCCATCGAAACATTTTGGTAACGGCCCGAAGACTGCACATCCGCGTCCTGCACCGGCCGACGCCGGCGCACCACGTTGCCTACGAGGCTTTCCGCCAAGCTCAGGCGCGGCCGGTTCAAATAGGCCGGGCCGGCACCGTGGCTGGCGCGCAGCTCGAGCCACTCGCGCGACTCGTCCAACAGGAGCAGGGACGCCATCTTGGCGTCCATCAGCTGGCAGGCCTCGCGCGTGATGACGCTGAGGGCGTCGGCCAGATTGAGCGTGGAATTGATGGTCTGGCTCACGCTGGCAAGGGACTCGAAGAGCCGGGCCTTGAGCCGCAGCTGCTCGTAAAGCCAGGTGTTCTGGATGACGCGCGCGGCCTGCAGGGCGAGTTCCTCCAGCAGTGTCTGATCGTCCGCCGTGAAGGCATCCAGACGCTCAGAATCCACGTTGATCACGCCACGCACCTCGTTGTTGAGCAGGAGCGGCACGGCCAGCTCGGAGCGCACCTCCGGGCGCAGGCGCACGTAGCGGCGGTCGCGGGTCACGTCGCCGACGCGCGCGGGCTTGCCGGTTCGCGCCACCCAGCCGGTGATCCCCACACCGATGGGCAGGCGGCAGTCCGCAAGGTCCGGCGGCAGCCCGTGTGCGGCCTGGATTTCAAGGAACCGAGAGGTGGGATTGATGAGCACGACGGAGCCGCTGGATGCGCGCATGAGCCGCACCGCCTCGCGCAGAATGATCTGGAGCGCCTCCTGGGCATCCAGCGTGGAGTGCAGGACGTGGCCGACCTGGTTGAGCAGTTCGAGCCGCTCGCAACGGGCCTTCAGCTGTTCCAGTTCACCGCTCACCGGAGCCTCCGCGTCAGTTCGATGCCCACGGCCGCGAACACAAAGATCGGGGCCCAGCCCGCCACCCAGCCGGGCACGTGCCCGCCCGTGCCCAGCACGAGCGACAACCGTGAGAGGACGAAAAATGCGAACCCAATGCCAATGCTGGCCGCGACGCCGACGGCGACGTTGCGCCGGCCCGGCGCGGCTCCGAACGGGAGCGCGAGCAGGACCACGACGAAGCAGGTGAAGGGCGTCGCCAGCCGGCCGTGAAACTGCGTGTTGAGCTCATCCGCCTTGCTGCCGGTCAGGCGGGGATGCAGCCGCTGGTAATCGAGGATTTCCGCGAGGCTGAAGCGGAGCTTTTTCGCCATCTTGTCCCGGGCGAAGGTGCTGATCTTGATCTCACTCTTGATGAGGCGCGGCGACTCGTCCAGCTCGGGGAATACGACGCGGTTGGTGCGCGTGCGCGTCGGGTCCGGGCTGGATTTTTCGTAGGCCCAAATTTCCGCATCGGTGAAGTGCCAGACACCGTTGGTGTAGCCGGCCCGGTTGGCGAAGAGCACCCGGCGGATTTGATCCGGGCCAGTCCACGTGACGTTCACGCGAAGCATGTCGTGGGTGAGCAGGCCAAACGCGCCGACCTTCCACTCGCGGCCGGCCATGTCGTTGTTGAAATTCACGTCGCGGCGCCATTGCAGTTCCGTCTGCTGGTCCAGCTTGGTGCGGTAGCGGTTGAGCACCTCCTCGCTGGCCTCCTGCGCGTGCGGACCAATGACCTCGCTCGCGATGAACAGCCCCACGCTGGCCGCGACACCGACCGCCAGATACGGCGCAGCCAGCCGCCACAAGCTCACGCCCGCCGCACGGATGGCGACCAGTTCGTGATGCTTGTTGTGCTGCGCCAGCGCGTAGAGCAGCGCGAGCAGCAGGCCCATGGGGAGGACGGTGGGCAGGAGTTCGGGGGATTTGTAGCCGTAATACTCGGCGATGTCCCAACCATTGAGCCCTTTGCCCTGCAGCATGGGCAGCTCGTTCATCAGGTCCGCCGAGACGAAGAAGATGAAGAACCCGCCCAGGCAGCAAAGCAGGGGAAACAAAAGTTCGCGCAGCAGATAGCGGTCAAGCAAACGCACCGCCCGCAGGGTAGCGGCAGGGCGACGAGGCTGGCAAGCAGCCCGCCTGCGCTACTTCTTACTCTTGGCTTTGCCCGCCGGGCGATCACGCAGCGGCCAGTCGGGATCATCCACGCGCGCGCTTTTCAGAATCGTTGCCGCCTTGGCGACCAGGTCTGGTTGGGTCGCGGCGAGATTCTTCGTTTCACCCGCGTCGGTCTTGAGGTCGTAGAGTTCGATAGGTTGCGACGGGCCGTTGCGCACCGCTTTCCAGTCGTCCCAACGCGCGGCCTGAATCGAACCGCCGCCTTCATGGAGTTCCCAGTAAAAGCATTCTCGTTTGGGTGCGGGGCCGCCTTTGAGGAAGGACGCGAGGGAATGCCCGTCGGTCTTCACGCTGGCGGGAAGTTTCGCGCCGCTGAGCTCGGCGACGGTCGGAAGGTAATCCCAGAACGCCCACGGTTCATCGCTCACGCGGCCCGCGGGCACGGTGCCGGGCCACCACGAGAGCGCGGCCTGACGGAGCCCGCCCTCATACATCGAGCGTTTGAAACCGCGCAGCTTGCCGCCCATCGTTTGGTCGAAGAGCTGGCCGATCTCGGACTTGGGATCGAACGACGAACCGTTGTCGCCGGAGAACATCACGAGCGTGTTCTTGTCGAGGCCGAGTTCGCGCAGCAGGTCGAGCAGCCGGCCGACGTCGCGGTCGAGGCGCGTGACCATGGCGGCGTAGTTCTTCTGCTGCTCGGTCCACGGTTTGTCTTTGTAGATGCCCTGGTCATCGATCTGAAACGTGCCGTGCGGCAGCGTGATCGCGTAGTAGAGGAAGAACGGCTTGTCCTTCTGCGCGCGCACCCATTTGAGTGTCTCGTCGGCGATGAGGTTCTGCGCGTAAATGGGTCCCTTGCCCTCGACCTTCTTGTTGCCGTCGTTGCCGGGAAGTTCGATGCGCCGGTCGTCGTTGTAGAGGTAGGTCGGGAAGTAACTGTGCGCGTGGCGCTGGCAGTTGTAGCCGAAGAAATGATCGAAGCCGACCTTCAGCGGACTGCCGGTCGAATCAAACATGCCCATGCCCCATTTGCCGATGGCGGCGGTCGCGTAGCCTTCGCTCTTCAGCAGTTTCGCCACGGTAAACTGGCCCGCGGGCAGCGGCTTCTGGCCTTCCGGCTGCACCTCGCGGTTCGCACGGATGGGCGAATGGCCCATGTGCAATCCAGTCATCAACGACGTGCGGCTCGGCGCGCAGACGGTCGTGCCGCAATACCCCTGCGTGTAGCGCGTGCCCTCGCGCGCCATGCGGTCGAGGTTCGGCGTCTGGATGAGCTTTTGTCCGTAGGCACCAACATCACCCTGCGCGAGATCGTCGCTGAGGATGAAAATGAAGTTGGGCTTGGCGGCGAACAAAGGGCTCGCGATCGCAAGCAAAGTGCACAATCGGATAATGGTCTTCATAGCCGGTAGATGGATGGGCATCTCGCCAAGAAGGTTATCGCAACGGCGCGGGCAGGAAATCCCAGTCCAAGACCATCTTCTCGGTAAGCGCGCGTTTGAGGGCGAGTTCGTGCTCCTTGAATTCGGGCTTGCCGGCGAGGTTGTTCAACTCGCCGGGGTCGGCATCGAGGTCGTAAAGCTCAAAGGTCGGGCGTGGCGCGGTGAAGTAGGCCTTCACAAACTGCGGCTTGAGGGAGCCGGCCTTGTGCGCCGCGAGCATGTCCTGCCAGCCGGGGTCGCGCTGGCTGTCCACCGGCGCGACGGCCCCGTGCGGCGTGCAGTTGTAGATGAGCTTGAAGCGGTCGCTGCGCGCGCAGCGGGCAAGATCAAATGTGGACGCGAAGATGTCCGGCTTCATGCCGCCGTCGCCGCCGTGCGGGCCGCGCTCAGCGAAGATGTATTGGCGCGGTGTGAACGGTTCACCGCGCAGGAGCTTGAGGAAGCTCACACCGCTCATTTCCTTGGGCGGCTTCACGCCGGCGGCCGCGAGCATGGTGGGCGCGAAGTCCTCGCCCGAAATGAGCGCACGCGTGGTTTGGCCAGGCTTCAGCACGCCGGGCCAGCGGACGATGAGAGGGACGTTGATGCCGGGGTCGTGGAGAGCGCCCTTCCCGTGCGGCATGGCCATGCCGTTGTCACCCATGAAAACGACGAGCGTGTTCTGGTCGAGGCCGCGCGCCTTGAGCGTGTCGAGGACGGTTTGCACGTCGTCATCGAGGTGCTCGATCTCGGCGAGGTAGCGGGCGAGGTCGCCGCGCACGCCGGGCAGATCGGGCAGGTGCGGCGGGAGCGTGAGCTTCTTGGGGTCGAGCGCGCCGCGTTTGCCCTGCGTGGTCCAGACATGGTGCGGGTCGGAGAAGCCGAGCCAGAAGAACCAGGGCTTGTCCTTGGGCGCCTTGTCGAGAAACGCCGACAGCTTGCCGCCGAAGTTTTGCATTCCGCCCCCCTTCTCCACGTAGTCGACGCGCTGCGTGAAGGTGCGCAGGTTGTGCCGGTCCATGACGCCGCCCAACTCGGGTGCCGCCCGCTGGCCGCCGGTGGCCGGGCCATCGAGGTGGTAGCTGCGGCCCGCGACGCCGGTGAAGTAGCCGCCCTTGTCGCGTAGCAAGTCCGGCAGTGCGGGAATGTCACTTGGGAGCGGCGAAGTGAAGCGCACCATCCGCACGGCAACGGGCGAGCGGCCGGTCATGAGCGCCGCGCGGGAGGGCACACACTGCGGACAGGAAACGAACATGCGATCGAACCGCATGCCCTCCGCGGCAAGGCGGTCGAGGTTGGGCGTGCGGACATCGGGATTCCCGTAGCACGAAAGGTAGGGATAACTGTGATCATCGCTCAGGAGGAACAGGATGTTGGGCTTCGCGGGCGCGGCAGCAACCGTGGCGGTGAAGGCACCGGCGATGAGAGCGACGAGGGCGCTGAGTTTCATGGTCTGGGGTTTGAGCTTGGGGTAAACCGGCCGGAGAGTCGAGCGCCCGTGAGCCCGGTGCGGAACGGACTTGGGCTTTGGGAATTTTCGGGCTAACTATGGCCTGTGGCAGACGAATCATTTAACGACGCGGCCTTGGTGCTGGTGGGACACGGCTCAACCTTAAACGCTGAGTCCGCAGCCCCAACCCTTCAACACGCCGATGCATTGCGGCGGCGGGGAATCTTTTCGCAGGTGGTTACATGCTTCTGGAAAGAGGAGCCGATGCTGTGCGGCGTGTTGCGCGGTGTCTTTGCGCCCCGCGTGTTCATTGTGCCCCTGTTCATCAGCGATGGCTACTTCACCGAGCAGGTCATCCCCCGTGAACTGGGACTGTGCCGCAACGGGGAAAAGGACTTTCCCCGGATTCAAAGGCGGGGATCACAGACCCTGCACTACTGCGGACCGGTTGGCACCCACCACAGCATGACGGAGGTCCTCCTCGCCCGGGCCCGGGCGGTGCTGGAGAAGCATCCGTTCCCTACGCTGCCCAAACCTTCGGATACCGCACTTTTCATCGCCGGGCACGGGACGGGCAACAACGAAAACTCCCGCAAAGCGATTGAGCGTCAGGTGGACTTGATCCGCGCTCGGGGTGCCTACTCCGAGGTCCATGCGGCATTCATGGAGGAGGAGCCCAGGATCGAAGGGGTGTGGGAAAGAACACCCGCCAGGAATCTGGTGATGGTGCCATTCTTCATCAGCGACGGCCTGCATTCTTACGAGGACATTCCGGTCATGCTGGGCGAACCGGCACCGAGCGTGCAGACGCGTTTGCGTGCCGGCCAGCCCACCTGGCGCAACCCCACAGAACGCCACGGAAGGCGGCTATGGTATTCAGCCAGCATCGGCAGTGACCCCCTCATGGCGGACGTAATTTTGGAGCGTGCGCGCGAGGGAGCAAAGGCGGCTGCCCCCGCCTGATTCCCTGCCCCGAATAGGGTGGCCGACGGGTAGAATAGCGTTGACACTTCGCAACCCATTGCCTTACGAAGAACCCCGTAATTTCAACGGGAAACGCGGACACCTAAGGTCTTATGAAACGTATTCTTGCGACGACCGGCATCGCGGCTCTGGGCGCGGCGGTCATGCAGCCCGCTCTGGCTCAGGAAACCAAGCCGTGGAATGTGTCCACGACGGTGCGCAGCTTCTACGACGACAACTATTTCACACTGCCCTCCCGTGCCGCCGCAGGCAGCCCGACCAAGCGCAGCAGCTGGGGTTTTGAGTTCAGCCCGTCGGCTTCCTACCGGATCTCCCGAGATCAAACCGATCTGGATCTCTCTTCGCGCTACGGCATGCGTTACTTTGAAGACCGCCGGACCGGCACAGCGGACCATAGCGTTGACTTCGGGTTGAATCTCACCCACCGCCTCTCGGAGAAGCAGAAGCTCTCCTTCAGCGACTCGTTTGCGATCGCACAGGAACCCGGCGTGTTGGACTCAGGCGCGGCGGCGGGAGCGGTTACGACCTTCGGCCGCACCACCGGCAACAACCTTCGTAACAACGTCGAGCTGAAGTATGGGATCGACGACATCATTGAGCGCTGGTCCGGGGAAGTGAGCTACGCGAACACGTTTTTTAACTATCAGCAGGACGCTGAGGCCAGCGGCCGAGGGGCACGCTCGGCGCTGCTTGATCGTGTAGAGCACCTTTTCACGCTCGCCGGTCGGTATCGTATCTTCGATGAGACTTCGACCGAATTGCTCATGGGCTACTCCTATGGTTTGGCCGATATGACGAGCAAGGACCGGCTGGACGCGGCAGGCAACCTGCCTTCCACGCGCGACCGCAGCACCCACTACTTCTTCACCGGCATGGGCAGCCGCCTGACGCCCGAGTTCCGTGTCAATGGCCGGATTGGCGTGCAATACGTGGAATATCCCAATGCCCGTGCGGCCGTTCCTGCTTTCCGCAGCTCGAATACGAGCCCTTATGCGGATGCGAACGCGACTTGGGAATACTTGCAAAACAGCACTGTCCAGCTGGGTATTCGCCATGTGCGAACCACTACCGACGTGGCAACGTCTGTGGACGCCGAAGCAACTTCGGTTTACAGCTCTCTCAACCACGAGTTCAACCCCGACTTGCGTGGATCGCTGCTGGCCAACTACCAGCTCTCCCAGTATCGCCAGACCGTGGGCACACCCAACGTGGCGGATAACATTTTCGGGGTCGGGATCAATCTCGAGTGGCGCTTCCACCAGTTCTTGTCGCTGGAGGGTGGCTACAACTACGACCGGCAGGATGCCGATCTCGCTGGCCGTAGTTACTACCGTAACCGGATTTACCTTGGCTTGAAGGCCTCTTGGTAAGCCCCGGCCGCGTGCGGTATCTTACTGATTGACGGCTTGGCAATTCGCGAGGGAGGCTGGAGCCAACAAACTCTGGCCTCTTTTGCTTTTCTAACCCATGGACGCTGTGTCTTCCGCCGCTGACTCCGCCGACCAGCGGCTCCACTTCCTCGATTACTGGCGCATCATCCGGATGCGCAAGCTGATCATCTTCACGGTGTTCCTGCTCGTGGTGGTCACCACCACGCTCATCACCCGCTGGATTGAGCCCACCTACATGAGCTCCGTCCGCATGGACGTGCAAAAGGACGCCGGCGACATCTCCACACTTGCGCCACAGCAGTTGCAATTGGGCCACGACCCCTACTTCGTGATGACCCAGTTCGAGATCCTCCAGTCCAAGGAGGTGCTCTACAAGGTCATTGACGACCTCAAGCTCGTGCAGCGCTGGAACCAGAAATACCTGCTGGGCGAATCCCGCCTAAAGGCCTTCCAAGTGCTCAGCAAGCTCATTGATCCCCGCAACGTCCGCAACACCTCCATCATCGAGGTCAACGTCTATAGCAAGGACAAGGCGGAAGCCGCCGAGATCGCCAACAAGATCGCCGAGGTTTACAAGGCCAACCGCGACGAACGACGCAAGCGACTCGCCCAGCAAGGCATCAAGGCCCTGGAGGAAAAACTCGCCGAGCACAACGCCCTGGTCAGCACGGCCGAAAGCAACGTCAACCGCATCCTCAAGGACCAGGGCCTGAACGTCATTCACGAGAATCAGGCCGGCATTGTCTCCCTGGAAACGGATACCATCCGCGCGCTGGATCAGCAGCTCATTGAGATTCGCGGCATCTACAGAAAGCAGCAAACCCGCTTCACCGAGTTGAAGCAGATTCCGCCCGACCAGCTGCGCAATGCGCTCGGCCCCGTCGTGAACGACGAGATTCTTTCCCGCCGCCTGGAAGAACTAAGCCTCGCTGAAAAGGAATTTGTATCCAAGAGCCGCGACCTCGGCCCACAGAACCCGGACTATCTTCGCATGCAGGCCGTCATCCAGAAGCTCAATGAGCAGGTGGACAGCCGCGTGAAGGGCATCATGCTGGGCATGGAGACGGACCTGAAGGCCCAGTCGGCGGCCCTCACCCTCACCGAGGAGAAGCTCGAGGAAGCCAAGCAGCGAAACCGCACCGCCGCCGAGAAAAACCGCTCCTACCTGCTCGCCTTGAACCAGCTTGAGCAAGCCCAACGCCTCCAGCAGACCATCAAGACCAAGATTCTCGTCGAGCAAAGCGATGAGGTTATCCCCCGCAGCACGGCCGTTCATATTGTGGATCCAGCCGAGCCGGCGGTGAAGGCTGCTTACCCGAAGCTCACCCTCAATATCGCCCTCGGCTGCTTTGTGGGCTTGGTCATGGGCATTGGGCTGGCGTTCTTCATTGAGTATCTCGACACCAGCGTGAAGACGATCGACGACGTCGAGCGTGCCCTTTCCGCGCCGGTGCTGGCCGTGATACCGCAAAACGTCGGCGCCCTGCTGGACGAAGGCCTCGACAGCCCCCACGCCGAAGCCTACCGCGTGCTGCGCACCAACGTCCTCTTCACCCGTAAGGACGAGAAGGCCAACTGCATCACCGTCGTCAGCGGCGGCGCAGGCGAGGGCAAGTCCACCACCATCCTCAACCTCGCCACCGTCTTCGCCCAGAATGGCAACAAGGTGCTGCTGGTGGACTCCGACCTCCGCCGTCCCAGCCTCCACAAGCGCCTCGGTCTGACCAACTCTCTTGGCCTCACCAACTATCTGCTCGGCCAAAACAAGCTCGAAGAGGTCGTCCAGACCACCCTGCTGGAGAACCTGCACTTCCTCCCCAGCGGCCGCCTGCCCAGCAGCGCGCTCGGCATTCTCAACTCGCCGCAGATGAAGGACTTCATCAAGGAGGCCAAGAGCCGCTACGACTTCGTCTTCTTCGACGCCCCGCCCATCATGGGCGTCAGCGATGCCACGGTGCTCGCCAGCGGAGCGGACCTGGCCATCCTTGTGATCCAATATCGCAAGTATCCCCAGTCGCTGGCCATCCGCTCGCGCCAAATGGTCGAGAAAGTCGGTGGTCGGCTCCTCGGCGTCGTGCTGAACAACATCAACCTCGCGAGCGACGCGTCGTATTACTACTACAGCGGCTATCACTACCACAGCAACAACAACGCCGACGAGCCATCGGCCAACGGGAAACCGACGGGCAAGGCCGATCGGCGTAAGCCCAACGGCACGACCGAATCCACGCCGCCGATCAAGCCGAAATACTGATTGCCCGCGCCGCCGCCGCCGGACACCGTTACCCCATGAACAACGTTTGGAAACTCCTGGCCCTGACGCTGCTCTGCTGCCTCGGCCTGGCTTGTGACACCCCCTCGGCGGGCGGCCCTCGCCCGGCGGCCACCAACGCCCCGCGCGGAGCCGACCCATCCGCCACGCTGCGCGTTGGAGAGAAGATCCAAGTCATCCTGTCTGACCTGCCCACCGGAAACATCAGCGCGGACCAGACCATCGGCGAAGATGGCAAGATCACCCTGCATCTCGACCAATCCTTCGTCGCTGCCGGCAAGACCCGGCCGCAGCTCGAAGCCGAGATTCGCACCCGTTACGTGCCGAACTTTTATTCCAAGATCACCGTGACCGTGAAGCAGGAGGACCGCTGGGTGTATGTCGGCGGCTTCGTCCGGACACCAAACCGTTACCCCCACACGCCCGGCCTGACGCTGCTCAAGGCCATCTCGGTGGCCGGCGATTTCAGCGAGTTTGGCGACAAGACCAAGGTCACCATCACGCGCGGTGCGACCGGCGCGGAGGAGGTCGTGGACTGCAAGGAAGCGCTCAAGAATCCCAAACTTGACCGCCCGCTGTTTCCCGATGACCGGGTTTACGTCCCGCGTCGCTACTTCTGATGGTCCAGCTCCGCGTCTTGAACGGCAGCCGGGCGGGCACCGCCTATTTGGCGCAGCGGTTTCCCTTTACCATCGGCCGAGCGGAGACCGATGACCTCCGCATAGCCGAGCCCGGTGTCTGGGATAACCACCTGCAAATCGACTTCACCGTGCCCGCAGGCTTTCGCCTGCGCCGCCTGGGGCAGGGCCGTGCCAGCGTCAACGGAGCCGAGTTCGATGACTACCTCCTGCGCAACGGCGACACTTTCGAGCTCGGCGCGGTTAAGGTGCAGTTCTGGCTGGCTGAGGTTCGCCAGATCAGCAACCGCTCCCGCGAACTGCTGGTCTGGGCCGGTCTCGCGACGCTGATCCTGGTCGAACTCATCCTGATGGGCCTGTATTTTTGAGGCGCCATCGGCAGTCCAGCTGATGGGGCGGGCCGCCAGACCCGTCCAACGCGGTCATGACCCTGCCCCGCATGCTCCAGGTCGGCGTGACGACCGGACTGGCCTGGCTTGCCCCGCTCGTCTCAGGGCCCGCAGCCACGCTGCGCGTCCCGGAGGATCACCGGCAAATCCAGGCCGCCGTGGACGCCGCGCACCCGGGGGACGTGATTCTGGTGGCTCCCGGCACTTATCGGGAGCGCTTAAGGCTGAAGCCCCGGGTCACCTTGCGCAGCGCGGGCAATGACGCGCCCGGCAAGACCGGCCTCGCGCGGGCGGAGGCCACCGTCATCGACGGCGGAGGCACGCCGGAGCGCCGCGCCGGAGTGGAGCTGGCCGAGGGCGCGGTCTTGGACGGCTTCACCGTGGCGAACGTGGGACGTTATGACGAGGCGGAGTGGCAGCGGCATTTCGCCACACGGGGCAATGACCAGCCGCACGAACATATCGGCGCCCCGGGCATCGCGGGGGTGAGCGTCCCCGGCGTGAACTGCGCGGTGCGGAACAACATCGTGCGGCACACCGGCTACACCGGCATTGCCATCACGGGCGTCGCCGGTGCGGGGTGCAGTCCGCTCATCATCAGCAACATCTGCCATCGCAACATGGGCGGCGGCATCGGCTCGATGAACGGCTCAACCGCGGTCATCCGGGGCAACACCTGCTTCGAAAACTTCTTCGCCGGCATCGGCCATGAAAATGCCAGCCCGCTGGTCGAGTCGAACCGCTGCTTTGGGAACATCCGGGCGGGCATCGGCATCAGCGAGGGAGCGTCGCCCACCGTGCGGTTCAACGTCTGCAATGAGAACCGCCGCGCCGGCATTGGCATCCGCACGGGGGCGACCACGCGGCCCGTCGTCGAACGCAACGATTGCTTCGCCAACGGCATGGCGGGCATTGGCGTCGAGGAGGAGGCCGAGCCGGTGCTGCGCTTCAACCGCTGCCATCGCAACCAGATGGCCGGCATCGGCGCACGCGACCACGCCCGCCCGTTGATCCTTGGCAACGAGTGCTTCGGCAACGGCGACGCGGGGATCGGCCTGATGTCCGGTCACGGCACGCAAATCATCAGCAACCTGTGCCGCATGAACAAGTCCGCCGGCATCGGCCTCGCGGCGGGCCAAACGAACACTGCGACGCTCACCGGCAACCGCCTGCTCGAAAACGGCACGGTCGCCCTCGGCGTCAACGCCGGCTGGAACATCGCCGCCACGGGCAATGAGCTGGTCCGCACCGAGGGTGTGCCGCCACTCGTGATGGTCGCGGCCGGAGCTACGGCCGCCTTCACGAACAACGTCCTGCGCGGTGGCGGCGTGGCCAGCCTGCGCTTGGGCGGCCGCGCACTGGCGGCGGAGAATCGGTTTGTAGCGTCGCCCCGTCCGGGTGGCCCGCCCGGCCAGGCGGTTTGGGCGCTGCCCGGATCATCCGTGGAACTGCAGGACAACCACTTTACCGGCTGGCGCAACGCGCTGGTTGCCGACGGGGCCGAAGTCTCAGCCCACCGCAACACGGTGGCGGACGCTGTCCTCGTCGCCTTCCGGGTGCGCCGCCCAACCGCGCCGCCGCGCGTGGCGGAAAACCGCATCGCCAACACCGGCGTGCGGGAACTGGTGATCGAGGCCCCGTGAAATAATCGTGCTTGTCTCTGCTAGCCGCTTCCGGCCTGAGCCATTATCAGGGTTGGCTCAGTATTGCAGATGTGACAGTTTAGCGAGTGGACACAGAAGTTCGCCATGAACCTTAACTTCTTCGATGACTTGGAGCGCGCACCGGTCCGCATCGCTGGAACGTATGCGTTCATTGGTGCCGCGTGGATCCTGGTTTCGGATTCGGTCGCGGCCTTTGTTCAAAACCTGCCGTTCACGTCTCTAGCCACCGACGTGCTCAAGGGGCTGCTGTTTATCGCCGCGACGGCGGGGCTGGTCTTTCTCCTCGTTCGCCGGGCCGTTCAACGTGAGCTGGCGAGCCGCGCAGAAATTGCCGCCGCCCAGGAGCGCTTCCGATCGGCTGCAACCCAGTTTCCCTACGCACTGGCTATTTTCGACGGCGAAAGCCGGCTAGTCTTTCTCAATGCGCGCGGGACACAACTTACGGGCAAGCCGCTCGGGGAATTGCTCGGCCGGCGGCTCGACGAGGTTTTACCCAGTCCGCTGGCCAATGCCTGCCGCCCGATGCTTGATCGCGTGGGGCGTGACCTCCGGGCACAGTCTCAGGTGCTGGAGGTGCCCTGGGAGGACGGCCCCCTGCAGCTCGCCGCCACGGTCACGCCGCTGCTCTCCGCCGACGGCGGCTTGCGGGAACTGCATCTGGTGCTCAACGATCTCACTTCCGTGGTGCAGGTCGAACGCCGGTTGCGCCGGGCAAACCGATCATTGCAATCAATCAGTGCCGCCAACTCCGTGCTGATCCAATCAGGGTCCGAGCCGCAACTGCTTCAGGCTTTCTGCGACGCGCTGGTGGGGCCGACCGGCCACAGGCTGGTTTGGGTGGGGCTCGTAAGTCCCGGCGAGGCGACGGTGCGCGTCGCCGCGCATGCTGGGCCGGCGGCTGCGTATCTGGATGGCATTGAGGTTCGATGTGACGACACGGCACTGGGTCGGGGGCCATCTGGCCAGGCCATTCGCACAGGGCAACCACAAGTCTGCCATGACTTGGCAAATGATGAGCGGATGACTCCATGGCAGGAGCGGGCAGCAACCTGTGGCATACGCTCGTCGGTCGCACTCCCGATTCGGTCTACCGCCGGCGTCATCGGCGTGCTGACCATGTATTCGGGCGAAGCGCACAGGTTCGACGAGGAGGAGGTCGCACTTCTCATGGAGCTGGCAGAGGACCTGGCTTTCGGGCTCACCTCCTTGCGCCGCAGGGAGGCCCTCGCAATCGCCGAAGCCACCCTTTCCAAGGAGCGTCAGCTTCGGGAGTCGTTCATGGCAAACTCGGCTGCGCTGATCTTCGTGGCGGATTTGGAGGACCGGGTGATTTACCTTAATCCAGCTCTGGAAGCGGTCCTCGGCCAACCCGCTGAGCGGATTGTTGGGCGGCGGCGCCCCGAATTGCTGCCGCCATTCGCCGCCGCCCAGCACCGTGCAAACGATCTCGAAGTCGCGCGACGCGGCCAGCCGATGTCGTTTGAGGAAGTCAACGAGGAGGGCGGCGGCCTGCGCCACTACTTCACGACCAAGTTCCCGCTGCGCAACGAGACCGGCCAGATTTATGCGGTCGGTGGCATTTCAACCGATGTCACGGACTTGCGAAAACTGGAAGCGGCTCGCCAGACCAGTGAGGCACGCCTGGCGTTCGCCTTGGAACAAAGCAGCCTCGGCGCGTGGGAGCTTGACCTGCGGGATCACAGCGCGATCCGAAATCTCCGACATGATCAGATTTTCGGCTACGAAACGCTCCTGCCCAATTGGACTTACGAGATGTTTCTGGACCACGTCCTGCCCGAGGACCGGACGGCCGTGGACAACAGTTTTCAACAGGCCGTCACCCTGCGCACCAACTGGAGCTTTGAATGCCGCATCCGGCGCAAAGATGGGGCGATCCGCTGGATCCGGGCCGCTGGTGGGCATGAACATGTGAATGAGGGCACTCCTTGCCGGATGGCGGGAATCGTCCAGGACATCTCCAGCTACAAGGAACAGGAGGCGGCGCTACGGACGAGCGAGACTCGGCTCCGACTGGCGCTGGCTGCCGCTGCCCAAGGGCTTTACGACTTGGACCTGATTTCGGGCAAGGCGGTGGTAAACGCCGAGTATGCCCTGATGCTGGGTTACGATCCCGCAGACTTTCAGGAAACCAACGCGAAGTGGATTGAACGCCTCCACCCGGAAGACCGGATGCTGGTTGCACAGACCTACCAGGACTACATCGCCGGCCGGCACGAGGAATACGTGGTCGAGTTCCGCCAGCGCACCAAATCGGGAAACTGGAAATGGATTCTCTCGCGCGGAAGCATCGTGGAACGCGATGCCAATGGGGTGCCGACGCGGATGCTCGGAACCCACACGGACATCACCGCGCGCAAAGAGGGAGAGCTGGTGGTGAGGGCCAGCGAAGCCAAGTTCCGCGCCCTGTTTGAAAGCAATCTGGACGGCTTGCTGCTGACGACAACAGACGGCGGCGTGCTGGCCGCCAACCCGGCCGCTTGCCAACTCCTCCGCCGCACTGAGGCGGAAATCTGCGCCGGCGGACGAGGCTTGGTCGTGGACGCCGCAGACGAACGGCTTGCCATTCTCCTCGAAGAACGTCGTCGAACGGGCCGCTCACGGGGCGAACTGCGGATGGTGCGAGGGGACGGAACGACGTTCGAGGCCGAAATGTCCTCGTTGGTTTTCCAGACTCCGGAAGGCGAGCGCACGGCCATGGTGATTCGCGACATCACGCAGCGCCAGCAGGCCGAGGCGCAGGTCCGCGACGCTCTGGCGTATCTGGGTGCGATCCTGGAGGCGTCTCCTGTCGGCATCATCTCCTATGACGAGACCGGCCAAGGGCGTAGTGCCAACGAGGCCGCCGCGCGGATGGTGGGGTCGACTGTGGAGCAATTGCTCGCCTTGAATTTCCGCCAGATCGCATCCTGGCGGAACTCGGGCCTGCTGGCCGCCGCCGAGCGCGCTCTGGAGCGCCGCCAGCCGGAACGGATCGAGGCGCACTTCACCACCACCTTTGGCAAGGAAGTCTGGCTGGCGGTCCAATTCGTCCCGTTCCAGCGCGGCGAAGATTGGCACCTGCTCCTCTTGCAGACCGACTTCAGCGACCGCGCCCGAGCGATGGCTCAACTCAGACTCCAAAGCACCGCGTTGCAAGCCGCCGCTAACGCCATCGTGATAACCAATCATCAGGGCATAATTGCATGGGTCAACGACGCCTTCACCCGCACGACGGGCTACACGCGCGAGGAAGCCATCGGCAATACCCCCCGCGTCCTGAAGTCGGGCAAACATCCGCGTGAGTTTTACGAGCACATGTGGAAGACCATCCACGGTGGCGGGGTCTGGCACGGCGAAATCCACAACGTGCGCAAGGACGGCTCGCCCTTGGAGGAAGATGCCACCATCACCCCGGTCCGGGATGCCGCGGGAAAAATCAGCCACTTCATCGCCATCAAACAGGACATCACCGAACGCAAATCGCTGGAAAGGCAGTTGCTCCGCGCGCAGCGCCTCGAAGGCATCGGCCTGCTCGCCGGCGGCATCGCCCACGACCTGAACAACGTCCTGGCGCCCATCCTCATGGGGGCGGACTTGCTCAAGCTCACCGCCCGGGACGAGCAGGTGAAGCAGCAGCTCGATTCCATTGTGGAGAGCGCCAAGCGCGGCGCGGACATCGTCAAGCAGGTGCTGACCTTCGCCCGCGGCATCGAGGGCGAGCGGATTCCCATCGAGCCCAAGCACGTGATCAAGGAGATGGCCCACATGGCCCGTGAAACCTTCCCGCGCAACCTCCAGATTCGGGTGGACGTGCCCAACGACCTCTGGACGGTGATGGGCGACCCGACCCAACTGCATCAGGTGTTGCTGAACCTCAGCGTCAACGCCCGCGACGCCATGCCCCAAGGCGGCATCCTTTCCTACTCAGCCCGCAACGTAGAGGTGGATCCCCTGCTGGCGCAGGCCCACACCCACGCCAAACCCGGCCCGCACGTCGTGCTGCGCGTGCAGGATACCGGCACCGGCATCCCGCCCGAGGTGCTGGACCGCATCTTCGAGCCGTTTTTCACCACCAAGGAGCTGGGCAAAGGCACGGGCCTTGGTTTGTCCACGGCCATGGGCATCGTGCGGAGCCATGGCGGCTTCATCACGGTGGAGAGCGAGCCCGGCAAGGGCACGGCCTTTGAAGCTTGGCTGCCAGCCAGCCCGCAGGCGCACCGCCCGGACGCGAAGCCCGCAGCCGTGAGCCTGCCCCGCGGCCAAGGTGAACTGGTGCTGGTGGTGGATGACGAGGGGGAAATCCTCCACGTCACCCGCGCCATGCTCGAGCGGCACGGTTATCGTGTGCTGACCGCCAGCGATGGCACGCTGGCGATCACAGAGTTGAGCCGTCACTTGGGCGAGGTGCGGCTGGTCATCACGGACATCCTCATGCCGTTCATGGATGGCGTGCAGCTCATCCACGCGCTCCGTCGCATGGCCCCGGAGCTAAGGGTCATCGCGTCCAGCGGCGCGTTGGGCATGCCGGGACAAAAGGACCGCACCGATGAAGTGAAGGCGCTCGGGGTCCGGCAAATCCTCCACAAGCCCTACTCCATCGAACAGCTTCTGCGCACCGTGCACGACGAGTTGCACCCAAATGCGGCGTTTTGATTCACCAGCCGGCCGAGCTGCGGACACGGCTGCCCGGTGATTGCGCCGGGGACGGACGCCGCCGGGCTAAGGCTGCCATCTCAGGACTCGTGCAGCGTGCGCAGCTCGCTGTTCGCCCAGCGCAGGCGGGTGGCCAGCTCGTGGCACAGGCAGCGCAGCATGTCCAAGGCTACCTCCGGGTGGCTTTTTGCGAGCGACTCGAAGCGCACCCGCGACAGCACGAAAAGTTCCGTGTCCGTCACCGCGACCGCATCCGCCGAACGCGGCTGGTGGTCAAGAAACGCCATGTCACCAAAACAGTGGCCGGCCGTGAAAGTGGTCAGGTGGTAGCGATGCCCGGCGTCGAGCGGCAGGTTCACGCTCACGTTGCCCCGGCGGACGATGAACAGCTCGCTGCCGGGGTCGCCCTTGCGGAAGATGATCTCCCCCGCCCGCGCGGACCGCTCGGTGATGATTTCACCCAGCGCGGCCAAGGCTTCCGGGGATTTCAGCCCGGCGAAGAGCGGGATTTCCCGCAGGCAGGGCAGGGCAGCCACCCCGGTCGCAGCCGCCCCATCAAGGACTTGATCCTCGGCCCATTCGAGCGCCTCATCCCGGGTGTCAAAAATCCGGAGCTGCTGGTCATCCGCAAGAATCCCGAGCAGCCGCAGGTAGTCCGCCAGCCCGAGGCCGGTAGGCAACCGCGCAGGCAGGTCCGACAGAAGCAGGCATCCCCCGCGGGCTTTCACCTGCTTGTGAATGACCTGGAGGACATGGCCGGCGGTGAAGTCGAAGGACTGCACCCGCCGCAGGTCAAGGATGACAAACCGGCACGTCCGGATCTCCTCGTCCAGCTCGGTCAGCAACTGGTCCGTGGTGCCGAAGAACAGGCTGCCCTGCAGTTCGCACACGACGGTCTGTCGCCCCTGCCCCAGCAGCAGCGCCTTCTCCGCCGTGAGCCGGTGCTTGCGCGAGGAAAGCTGGTCGCCATGCAGCTTGCGCCGGATGACCGAGCCACGGATGAGGTCGCGGATGAAGAGCGCCAGCGCCAGCGCGATGCCCGTGCCGGCGGCAGCGATGAGGTTGTAGGCCAGTGCCACCACCACCACTGCCGCCATCACGGTGAAGTCGAAGAACGTCGCGCGGTGCCTCAGCAGCTGAAGGCTTTCGCGGTCCACCATGCGGCTGCC